>ERZ1047472.401-NODE-401-length-39746-cov-5.444937_pt1 | contig 39746 bp, 38 predicted proteins | sample MGYA00383095_ERZ1047472 | MGnify/ENA primary metagenome ERZ1047472 (study PRJEB29581, sample SAMEA5548365) | metagenome | biome: marine; feature: coastal; material: water | depth 1 m | study: Short-term variability in the microbial, nano- and picoplankton dynamics... | reverse complement strand
TGATAAAGAAATCATAGATTATTTAAAATATAATTTACGCTCACAAATGTTTGCAAAATCGTTGCAGATGCAATTGGTTAAAGGCGCTTTGAAACGTTTAGACATGATTAGAACCATGCCCGAACTTAAGCAAAAGCTTTGGACCATTGTTAATGCTTTGCAATCAGGATTAAGAGATCGAGGATTTGACTTAGGAACCACGCAAAGTTGTGTCACACCTGTTTATTTAAAAGGAAGTATCCCCGAAGCCATGGCCTTGGTCAAAGACCTTCGCGAGAATTACGGAATTTTCTGTTCAATTGTAGTCTATCCAGTGATCCCTAAAGGATTAATATTGTTGAGGTTAATTCCAACATCGATGCATACTTTGGAGGATGTAGATGAAACATTAAAGGCCTTTTCTGTAATTAGAGAGCGTTTAGAAAAAGGGATCTATAAGCGTTTATCTGCTTCTGTTGCTGCAGCGATGGGTGAGTAATAGTTTATAACTGTTTTCTAAAGGTACTTCGTTTTTTAATTAATACGGGATTAAAATCTACCCATAGTTTTTGAATGGCAGAATTGTTCGCTAATTCTGGAGTGCGTCGGCATTCTGTAATCCCTTTTTCAACAAAAGTTTTATGAAATTCACTAAATATGATGGAGTGGACTCCCTTTTTTTGGTATTCGGGATGCACGCCAATCAAGTAAAAATTTACCTTTTTGGATTGTTTAGCTTTTAAAATACGGAAAATTCCAAAAGGAAATAATTGACCATTAGATTTTTGTAATGCTTCTGAAAATGACGGCATTGCAACCGCAAAGGCAATCAGTTCATCGTTTTCATCAACTACAAACTTGATGTATTCTGGATTGATAAAACTTAGGAATTTTTTCTTTAAAAAATCTTTTTGAATCTCAGTGATTTTTACAAAAGACGATAAGGCAGCATAACTATCGTTAAATAAATCGAACATTTTATTTGCGTACGGCATCAAATCTTTTGTTTTATTAAAACTTAAAGATTTTAGATTATAACGGTCTCTTACTACTTTTTCTAACTTTTTTGAGTTCTCAATTTTAATATCACTAAACTGATGCTTATGTTCTACAAATTCTTTTTCAACCCGTAAATTTAATTGTTTCAAGTGATCGACATAATAGGGATGATTATACCATGTAACCATCGTTCCAATTTCATCATATCCGTAAGTGAGTACGCCTACTTTATCTAAGTTAGAAAATCCAATCGGGCCTTCCATATGATCTAATTTATGAGTTTTTCCAATTGTTTCAACTTCAAGTAACAAGGCTTTGGTAACTTCGAGGTCGTCAATCATGTCTAGCCAACCAAAACGCATTTTATGAACCCCTTGATCATTGATTTCTAACCAATTGGTGATGGCCGCAACACGACCTACAATTTTTTCATCTTTATAAGCTAGAAAGAGTCGAGCATCTGCATTTTGCAGTACCGGATTCGTCAATTTGTTAAATACCTTTATCTCCTCACTTATGATAGGAGGTACCCAGTATTTTGAGTTTTTGTAGAGTGAGAAAGGGAATTTTATAAACTCTTTAAGTTCCTTTTTTGAAAGTACTTCTTTAATTAAAATCATAAACTATACATCATCAAACCGTTAGTTGTCTTACTTTTTATTTTCTTTATCCACATGTCGATCTAGTCTGTAGGAGGCCCCAAAATTAACACTCAAAACAGAGGGCGTGTCTTTGACGTTGAGGGTGATCGCAGTATCCAATTGTATATTTTGATTCCATAAATAGCCTCCTCCAAATCTAAATAAATTATCGGCATAAAAATCACTTTTGATCCCTTGCGTTTCTCCAAAGATCACCCACTTTGGATTAAAGGAATGGGTTAAGGTAACTATATATTGAAATTCTTGTTGCGCGCTTGTGATACGATCCATGATGATATTCGTTACCAAAACCCATCCACCCGAAAAATTATTTTGAGTGATTAAAGCCCCGCGATAACTTAGGCCTTCAACTCCGGGAGCTGTATATGGGTTGTCTGCAGAATCAAAATTCACTCCTGCAGATACAGATAATGCTGGGATCAAATTTTTTAGCTGAAAACTTCTGTTGGCATGATAGCTGTAAATATTAGGTTTATCGTTTATATTTTTTTTATTTGGATCATAGACTAGATATTTTGCACCTGCATTTAAAGTCTTAAAATTTGACCGCTTATTTTCAACACCACCAAGTGCGTCGTACGATTGAACATCACTTTGGAAGGTTCCCTGAACATTAAATTCCAAGGCTTCTTTCCAAAAACCATAATGTGCTGCAAAATCAACACCATATCCAGAGACTTCATATTTCGGATAAATGGCTCTTTTTTCATTTACAATATAAGGGCCTACTTCTAACTGAAACACTTGAGTCCCAACGGCGAATGCACTTTGTGAGGCGCCTGGACGGTTCGAGTTTATAACATCGGTGTATTGCGCATGTGCGCTAGGATAGAATCCAAAAACAGCTGTAAAAACAATCAGGTAAGAATAAAATTTCATTTAAAACACTTTTATCAAACCTACATAATTTTTTTATATTTATAATTAATTAGAAGTGATTTCTTAATTGATTTTTACTATTTTTTCTTGAAGTATGAATCATTTTATATAATAATTAATCTAATAAAAATAAGAATTGTATTTTTGAAAAAATAATCTACCGATGTTACAAACTGCGTCTATTATTGGATTCCTTAGAACGGTTCTAATTTTTATTTTAGTCTACACCATTTTTAAATATGTGATGCGTCTGCTTGCGCCCTTTATTGTTAAATCGATCGCCAAAAAAGCGGAGGCTCATTTTAGAAACCAATCCGCTCAAAAACCACCAACTCAAAAAGAAGGGGAGATTAGTATTGATAAAATGCCAAATTCCAAAACATCTAATAATGATGTGGGCGAATATGTGGATTTTGAGGACGTTGAATAAAAAGACAAACAATGAATTTTAGCTTAAAACAATTTGGCACACATCTTTTAGTGATTTTTGGCTTTGCTTTGGTTGCTGTGTTGTATTTCAATCCAGTGTTAAAAGGGCAAAAAATTTATCAAAGTGACATTGTACAGTATACTGGCATGGCAAAACAACAGATTGATTTTCGAGATGTTTATGATGCCGAATCGTATTGGACTAACAGTGCTTATGGTGGTATGCCAACCTATCAACTGGGTGCTAAATATCCTCATAATTACATCAAAAAACTGGACTTAGCACTTCGGTTTTTACCCAGACCTGCAGATTATCTCTTTTTATATTTATTAGGATTTTACATTTTGTTGTTAATCTTAAAAGTAGATTATAAAATCGCTGTATTTGGGGCCTTAGCCTTTGGGTTTTCTACCTATCTAATTATAATATTAGGAGTGGGACACAATTCTAAAGCGCATGCAATTGCCTATATGCCATTGGTGTTGTCAGGCATTATTTTAACTTACCAAAAACGATATCTTTTAGGATTTATAATCACGGCTGTTGCTTCGGGATTGGAATTGGTCACCAACCATCCTCAAATGACGTACTACCTCGGGTTTTTAATTTTAATACTAGCTATTTCATACTTTGTGCAAGCCTATAAATCAAACGAACTGAAAGCTTTTTCTAAAGCTTCGGCGGTTTTGGTTGTTGCTGCGATTCTGGCATTTGGAATGAATGCCACCAATTTATTGGCAACCAGTGAATATACCAAAGAAAGCACACGTGGTCAAAGTGAATTAACGATCAATGCGGATGGCAGTGTAAAAGAACAAACGACTGGCTTGGACAAGGCGTATATTACGCAATTTAGTTATGGATTTTTAGAAAGTTTTAATTTGTTCATCCCAAGATTTATGGGGGGCGGTAATAGAGAAAATCTTGGAAAAGATTCGGAGACCTACAAAGCTTTCAGAGCTTTGGGAGCGACGCCGCTTCAAGCACTTCAAGAATCGGAACAGGCACCAATGTACTGGGGCGATCAACCTATTGTAGAAGCACCAGCGTATGTTGGAGCAGTGGTGATTTTTCTTTTTGTATTCGCTTTGTTTTTATATAATGGACGTTTCAAATGGTGGCTAATTGCAGGTGTTTTAACTTCCTTACTATTGTCTTATGGGAAAAATCTATCATTTTTAACTAATTTTTTCATTGATTATATTCCTCTTTATAACAAATTTAGAGCGGTAAGTTCTATTCAAGTCATTTTGGAACTGTGTATTCCGCTTTTAGCGACCTTAGGATTAACCCAATTATTTCATAAAGATGTAAGCTCAAAAACGAAGCTGGATGCGCTCAAGAAATCCCTCAGTATTGTTGGCGGATTGACGGTCTTATTTTTAGTTTTTAAAAATAGTTTATTTGATTTTGTTGGAAGCAGTGACGGCCAGTTTCAACAGTATTATGGTGCATCATTTGTAGAAGCGATTCGCGCAGATCGAAGTGCGATTTTTAGCACAGATTCTTTACGAACCTTACTTCATGTCTTAGTTGCCGCAAGCCTTATTTTTGCTTATATCAAACAGAAAATAACCCAAAATACCACCATAATTATTTTGAGTATTGTGCTTGTTTTTGATTTAGTAGGGGTTGATCGTCGTTATGTAAATAATGATGATTTTGTAGCGGCCATTAAAGTAGATCGTCCTTACCAGGCGAGTTCTATTAATAAAGAATTATTAAAAGATACCACAAATTTTAGAGTGTTTGATATGTCAGACAATTCGACTAAAACTTCTTATTTTCATAATTCAATAGGAGGGTATCATGCGGCAAAATTGAGGCGATTCCAAGAATTGCAAGAATTTCATATTGATAAAAGCAATTTTGAAGTTCTAAATATGTTAAATACAAAATACATCATTTACCAAGATAAAGAAGGGGAGGTTCGTTATTTTGAAAACGAAAAAACCAATGGAAATGCTTGGTTTGTAGATGCGATTGAAACTTTTGATTCTGCCGATGAAGAAATTTTAGCTTTAAACAAAATTAAGACCAATACCACAGCGATTGCAAATACTTCGGAACTTAGTTCGAGACGCTATACGAAGGATTCTACGGCCTCGATAGAGTTAGTAGATTACAAACTCAATCATTTGGTTTATGAAACAAAGAGTACCGAAGACGGGTTTGGGGTGTTTTCGGAAGTCTATTATAAAAATGGCTGGTCTGCCACTCTTGATGGAACTCCAGTTGATTATTACAACGTTAATTATGTGCTTCGCGGTATGGAAATTCCTAAGGGCTCACATACGGTCGTATTTAAATTTGACCCAACAGTTGTAAAAACAGGATCCACGATTGCTTTGATCAGTACAATTTTAGTAATGGTTTTGATGCTGGTTCTCACGATTCTAAATTCCAAAAAACCATCGTGAAAAAGGTCCTAATCATTACATACTATTGGCCACCTGCAGGAGGTCCCGGGGTTCAACGTTGGTTGAAATTTGTAAAATACCTTCCCGATTTTGGAATTCAACCTATTATTTATTGTCCAGAAAATCCCAGTTATCCAACTTTAGATCCCTCGTTAGTATCGGAGGTGAATACAGGACTCACCGTTTTAAAAACCCCTATTAGTGAGCCTTATAAATGGGCTCAATTATTTTCTAAGTCCAAAACAAATCATTTGTCTAAAGGCTTGATTTCGAATCAAAAAAAACAATCCATTTTAGAGAAATTACTTCTTTTTATACGAGGTAATTTTTTCATCCCAGATGCGCGAGTTTCATGGGTTCGTCCATCGGTTTCATTTTTGTCTGACTATATTACGACGCATCAAATCGACACAATTATTACCACGGGTCCTCCACATAGTTTACATCTAATCGGATTGCAATTAAAGCAATTACACTCTCTTAAATGGATCGCAGATTTTAGAGATCCTTGGACTCAAATTGGCTATCATAAAAAGTTAAAACTAAGTTCATTTGCTAAAAAGAAACACCAAGCCCTTGAAAGAGAAGTGCTTAATGGCGCTGATGAATTAGTTGTGACAAGCTTACAAACAAAGCAGCTCTTTTCTGAACTAACAAATACGCCTATCGCAGTGATCACCAATGGTTTTGATTTCGATATTTCGAACCCTCGTTCATTAGATTCAAAGTTTAGCCTATCACATATTGGATCCCTACTAGAGGGACGAAATCCACAGGTTTTATGGAAAGTATTGTCTGATTTGGTGAAAGAATCTGAAGCATTTTCTTCTGCTTTTCAATTAAACTTAATTGGATCTGTTAGTTCAAACGTCATGGATTCTATCGGTAGTTTTGGTCTTGAGAATCATATTCATAATCATGGCTATGTCTCTCATATTGAAGCTTTAGAGTTTCAAAAAAATGCTCAGATGTTATTACTGATTGAAGAAAATTCAATAGAAACGGAGTACATTATCCCTGGTAAATTATTTGAATACATGGCCTCAAAACGTCCAATTATCGCGATAGGTCCGAATACTTCAGATATTGAAAAAATAATAAACCAAACAAATTCTGGGACCTATTTTAGATATGATGATGAATCTTTACTTCGTACAACTTTGATGCAGCATTTTGAGGCTTTCAATAGTCAACAATTATTTGCAAACTCTAAAGGATTAGACCTGTACAGTCGTAAGTTTCTGACGCAACAACTATCTAAAATAATTCTGAAATAAAAATAAAGACTCCGTAGTGATGTGGGATATTCAACTACGGAGCCTTCAACTAACTAACTAACTAACTTAAAATAATACCTTTTGTGCCTTGTTAGGCATTCTATTTGTGCGTTCTTAACGGGTTCTTTGTGCTACCACTCTAGAGTTTGGAATTCGGGTTCTCGTTTTTGTTTTAGTTCTCGTTTTTGGACTTGAACTTTTAACGTTTGGTTTTGATCGATTTGTGGTTGACCTTGTTGTTTGACGCGTCGTTGGATCCGTACGTTTTGTACTTCTAACCGTTCTTGTTCTAACGATAGGGCTTGAACTTGCCACTCTTCTTGTATTGGATTGCGTAGTGGTAATGGTACGTTTTCTTGTCCATCGATTTGTTTTATAACGATCACTCTGGTTCGATTGCGTTCTAGCCACTCTATTTTGTGCGCTTCGATTTCTATAAACAGTTGGACGTTGATTGTGTCTGTATGGATTTCTGTAATGATGTCTTACAGGTTTAAAGTGTCTTCTATAGGGCGTGTTGAAGGTGACACAAAAATTGATCTGTGGCGCTCTGTAATATGCGTGCCAATTGCTTGGTGTATAATAGCGATGGTAACGATTGACATACCCATAAACCTGTGGCGTATAGTGAGAATCGTATCTAATATTCATACCGCCAATCCAAGAGACATTGCCTCTGTGATTGTAATTTATATGCACAGTTCCGGCTTGACTGATACGTCCATAATAATCATAATAAATTGGGGTATTTTCAATTTGAATGACCGCACCATACGTATCATATTGAATATAGGCACCATAATCATAACCCGTATTAAAACTGATATTTATTCCATTATGATTTGAATAACGATTCAGGTTTTGACAATGTCTTAGAACATTAAAATCAAATTGACCATCTTTAAAAACAGCAAACTCAATTCCTTGTTCGTTAAATACGAAAGAATTATTGGATCTCGATTGATTTGGAAACGGGGTTGCATAAACAGTTCCGAATAAGGCGATGCTAACGAGGGTTAAAAATAATTTTTTCATAATACAAAGGTTTAAAAGTTAAACTCATCAATGTATTACCAAACAACGTGCCAAAAATTAAATTAAAATGTAACTTATTGATTAATAATAATTTATATTTAAATTAAATTAAAGTAATTTATTTTTCAGAAAATGTCCCGTGGAAGAATTTTTGGATTTAGAAACGAATTCTGGTGTGCCCTCTGCCAATATGTATCCGCCGTTAGCACCGCCTTCAGGCCCTAAGTCAATCACATGATCGGCACATTTAATAAGGTCTAAATTATGCTCAACCACCATTACCGAATGTCCCTTATCAATTAATGCATTAAAGGATTTAAGTAGTTTTTTAATATCGTGAAAATGAAGCCCAGTGGTGGGTTCGTCAAAAATAAACAAACCTGTTTCTGCTTTAGATCCTTTCCCTAAAAAGGAGGCTAATTTAATTCGCTGTGCTTCCCCACCAGAAAGTGTAGATGAACTTTGCCCAAGTGTTACATAGCCCAAACCAACATCTTGAAGGGGTTGAAGTTTGGTTTTGATTTTAGTCACACTATGGGTTTCAAAAAAAGCAATAGCATCGTCAATGGTCATATTGAGAACATCATCGATTGTTTTGTCGTTGAATTTGATTTCCAGTACCTGCTTTTTAAAGCGTTTTCCATGACAGTCATCACATTCTAGCTGCACATCTGCCATAAACTGCATTTCAATGGTCACATTACCCTCGCCTTTACACGTATCACAACGACCACCATCTACATTGAATGAAAAATGTTTGGGTTGATAATTTCGCAAAACACTTAGTTTTTGTTTAGAAAACAAGGCACGAATGTCATCATAGGCTTTTATATAGGTAACAGGATTGGATCGCGAAGAGCGTCCAATCGGATTTTGATCGACAAATTCAATAAACTTAACTGTGCTAAAGTTACCTTCGATGCTTGTAAACTCACCTGCTTTTTCACCATAACCTCCAATTGATTTAAGTAGGGCAGGGTATACGATCCGTTTAACGAGCGTACTTTTACCACTTCCAGAAACGCCGGTAACAACCGTCAACATATTTAGTGGAAATGTAACGTCAATATTTTTTAAATTATGCTCGCGAGCCCCTTTAATCGTTACTTGGTATTTTGAAGTTCGACGCTTTTTGGGAGCTTCAATTTCTAGAGATCCGTTGAGATACTGTGCCGTTAAGGTATTACTTTTTAGAAGCGATTTGTAAGTACCACTGGCCCTCACTTCACCGCCAAAGGTACCTGCTTCGGGTCCAATATCAATGATGTAATCAGCCGCCGCCATAATGGCTTCATCGTGTTCAACGACAATAACTGTATTGCCTAAATCTCGCAATGCATTCAGCACATTGACAAGCCGTTCGGTGTCTTTTGAATGCAGTCCAATACTAGGTTCATCTAAAATATACATGGAACCAACCAAACTACTCCCGAGTGAGGTTGCTAGATTGATTCGTTGACTTTCTCCCCCAGATAACGTATTTGATTTTCTGTTTAATGTTAAATAATCCAACCCTACATTGGTCAAAAAATCTAAACGATTATGAATCTCTTTGAGAAGTCTTTTTGCAATTTCTTGTTCTTTTGAATCTAGTGTTAAATCATTAAAAAAGACTTTTAAATCTCTCAGTGACATTTCAACCAGGTCAGTGATGGAAGCCGCTCCAACTTTTACAAAATTAGCTTCTTCACGTAATCGTTTTCCGTGACAACTTCCACATTTTGTTTTACCTCTATAACGGGATAACATCACACGGTTTTGAACTTTATAGGCCTTAGATTCTAAGGCTTCAAAAAAGGAATTTAGTCCCGTAAAATGAGTGTTTCCAGTCCATAATAATTGTTGGTCTTTGGGCTCTAATTCAAAATAGGGTTTATGGATAGGGAAATCAAACTTATGACTATTATTAACCAATTGATCTCTGAAATATTTCATGCTTTCACCCCGCCACGGAAACACTGCGTTTTCGTAAATAGAGAGGGAGGTGTTTGGAATGACTAAACTTTCATCAATTCCAATCACATCGCCATAGCCCTCACATTTTGGGCAGGCCCCATAGGGGTTATTAAAACTAAATAAATGGGTATGGGGTTCTAAAAATTTTTGTCCATCAAGCTCAAATGAATTACTAAATTCACGATTGTTGGAATTCTCTAGTTTTTCGATTTGGCAACGTCCATTGCCTTCAAAAAAGGCCATTTCAATCGCATCTGCCAACCGGTTATAGAAGTCATCTTCATCTTTTACAATAATCCGGTCCACCACAAGACTGATGGCTTTAGGAAGCTTTTTAAAATCTTCTATTTGTTCGATACGTTCAACGCGATCGCCGATCTTAATTCGTGCATAACCCTGATGTTGAAGCGCTTGTAGTTTATTTTCGATGGTACGTCCTTCTTCTAAAATAATCGGAGTAAGTAAAAGAAGTTTTTCGCCGATTTCTAAGGTTTTCACGTAGTTGATGACATCACTAGTGGTGTCTTTTTTCACTACATTATTGGAAATAGGGGAATAGGTTTTTCCAATACGTGCAAAAACTAATTTTAAATAATCATAAATTTCGGTTGTTGTCCCAACCGTTGATCGTGGATTGGTAGAATTCACTTTTTGTTCAATAGCAATCGCTGGTGCAATTCCTTTGATGTAATCGACGTTTGGTTTGTTGAGTCGTCCTAAAAATTGGCGAGCATAACTCGATAAACTCTCTACATAACGGCGTTGCCCTTCAGCATATAAAGTATCAAATGCCAAACTTGATTTTCCAGATCCAGAAAGCCCCGTAATGACCACTAATTTGTGTCGAGGTATCGCAATATCAATATTTTTTAGATTATGCAATTTTGCACCCTTGATTAGAATGTGCTCTTTTGGACTCAATTTTGAAAGGTCTAGTGGCATTTATTAAGTTAAAATTAGTTTGCAAAGATACCATTATTATGAAAAATATTAAAGCAGACTGAAACCTACTTATCCATAAAAACTAAAATAAATTTGTAAAATTGAATGGATTGTTGTTATATTTGATTAATTAATTCAAAATAAACGCTTATAGAATAATATTACTTTTTTAATTTTTCAACCATGTACACCCATATTGTGTGCTATTAAAAGTAATGTTATGATCTCAAAATCTCTAAGCGACGCTATCCTCATAAGTAATTATATTAAAGGGGATGAGCCTTCTTTATCAATTTTAATCAATCGGCATCAACAACGGCTCTATAGTTTTATATACTCTAAAGTGTATGACCGTGACGTAACCGAAGATGTATTTCAGGATACCTTTATCAAAGTCATTAAAACTTTAAAATTAGGCAAGTATAATGAAGAAGGTAAGTTTTTACCTTGGGTGATGCGGATCGCTCATAATCTAGTCATTGATCACTTCCGAAAAAATAACCGGATGCCAAAATTTAACAACAGCGGCGATTTTGATATTTTCTCAGTGCTGAGTGACGGTGCTCTAAATGCCGAAGGCGAATTAGTCCAATCTCAAATTGTTCAAGATATAAGAGATCTCGTGGAAGAATTACCGGACGATCAGAAAAATGTTTTGATCATGCGAATGTATAACGATATGAGTTTTAAAGAAATTTCCGAAAACACTGGCGTTTCAATCAATACAGCCCTGGGACGTATGCGTTATGCGTTGATAAATCTTCGTAAATTAATCGAAAAACACAATATTATTCTAACAAATTAAAGGCGGTGTAAAATATATTTAGAAATTGGTCGTTAGTATAAGTAACAAACTAACTAACAATGACAGGCTAATGGCAAAACTTTACACTCAAAAACCCTCTAATTCTAATACATTTAAACCCAAGACAGAAACTATAAATTTTCTTTTGAATTACTCAAAAGCCTTGAAAGTTTCTGCTTATAAGGGACTTAAATTTGAGTCTATTCTCAATTAGTTTAGAACGTATAAATCCTGATGAACATCAGGATTTTTTTATACCTCACTAAGTCAATAAATTGACTTATGTTTCACAGATTGCTTCACTTCCCCGCCGACGCCAAACTTTGGGGTAGTGGCCTTCAAAATTTATTTGGAATGCTAATGTATTGATGACGTCGAATCTTTGATTTCGTGCACTGGCCTTTAGATTAGAAAATAGAAGTAATCTTAAATTAAAGTCGTGGTAACGATGATGAATTTTCCTTTTTCGCTTAAAGAACTCTTTTTATTTTTAGTTGTTCGAATCGTCTAAATATATTTTGAAGTGATTTTAATATTCTACAATCAATTTCAGAGTAGTTGTTTCTAAATTATTTTCAATTTTAACAAAATAAACACCCCTTTTAAAATTCTTAATACTGAATTTTAGAGTGTTAAATGTGGTTATTATATCCTCTATTTTTATTAGTTTTCCTTGAACATCATAAACGGCTAAATTAGAAATATTATTAAGGCCTTTAATTGTTACAATATCATTTGTAGGGTTTGGAAATATTGATACATTTTTCACAGCTATTTCATCCAAGCCTAGAATATTTGGTGCTTCTTCTAATGTCCATTGAGCACTTTCCCAACTTGAATCTATTGAGCTATACTCAGCGTAGCCCAAATCATTTTCAATATTAATGAATTGGTTTGAAGTAGACATATTTAGAAGCCTGCTATGTGTCCCGTTAACGGTTCTTTTTTCCCAAATCGAACTTAATGAATTTAAGGCTATTGGTGTACATTCCAATGAATTAGTTTGATTTTCTATATGCATTTTGTCTCCAGAAAATGCATTTTCTAGATAGTAATATCCATTTCCTGCGAGTACCAATTTCCATTTGAATGTGTCATTATTTTTTTCTAAACTGTATTTAACGATCTCTCCGTTTTGATATAAATAACTGTTATTAAATCTATTCTTTATATAATATAACTCTTCATCGTTTATGCCTTCTATATCATCCAGAAGAGCTATTGCATTGCTCGTCTGATAGTTTACAAAGTAATCTCTGGATTGGTTTAATATATTTTGAATACTTTGGTTATTTGAATGCGTTTTCCTCAACTTAAATAAACGATAAATTTGTTGGAGTTCGTATTCAGAATAAGGAACCCCTAATTTTGCTTGTAGATTCGTTAACATTTTAAATCCAAATTCATAAGTGGGTTCAAACATTGTTCCCTCTCCAAAGTCGTTCCACGTAACTAACTGGAGCGCATCTACCGTGGCTTTGTTTTCTATTGCCAAGTCGAGAGTTTGATTTAATAATACTCCGTCATTGTGATCTAGATAAAAAAGATTATCCCCCCAGGCACCTTCGGCATAAAAATCTTTGAAACCTGGATAGGCACAGCCCATTGCAAAATCTAGAGAGGGTGCCGTAGATTGATAAAATGAATTATTAGCAGAGATTCCATTTTCCAAAACCCAATCATAACCCCCACTTGCGCCTGCACCTACTTTGTTTATTGACCAATATAACGGTAGAAATATAACCTCTTCCCCTGCAGCTGTTAAGGCGTAATTCCAATCTGATTCACCAAAAATTTCTATCGGACCAAATATGCCAAAAAGAGGTTTTCCAGTGTTTGTTCTTATAAAATTATTTTTTGTAAAATAATTATTCTTAAGGTATTCTATGTTTATGTGAACATAATCAACAGGATTTAAGCTGTTTTCATTTCCAACAAACCTATCTTCCATAATAACGCTAAAATCCATATTAAGTGCATCTGATGCATTTACAATGGCATTAGAATTTTCTAGTAATACGTCAATATCTCCATTAGTCCCTACTTTTCCATACCAGTTGATTAAAACACCATCTACTCCACTATATTTCATTAGTAAAAGGTGATATTCAATAACATCTGGATCTTGACTGTCATAAGGTCCTATTAGAGGATAATAATGAGAAGCAATCTCTCTTTTTCCAGTAATTTCATCAATTATTACATCAGGATTCTTGTTAGCCATTTTCCAATGAATTCCCCAATTGTTATTATAGTCAGGAGAATCAAACCAAGGCATATAATGCATATAAACAGGTTTATCGAATATTTCACTGTCTTGAGACAACGCAGTTTGGATACTTTTAACCTCATTAACAGATACATTATCAAATATGTCGGTAATGTAGAATTGTACAAAGTATTCACTATTATCTGACAAATTACTTATGTCTATTATATCATTTCTTAAATGCGGCTTAATTTTGTCAATTGTAATAATTGAACTTCCGGAAAGTTCAACGTTGTCATAAATTTTCACATGATAAGAAAATTGTGGGGATTTGGAGTCGATCACATCCCAATTCACTAATAAATTGTTATCATCTACAACTAATGTCAAATTGTTAAATTCTCCTGTTTCAAATCCAGGACTAGTTGTATTGTATGTTAGATTGAGAGTCACATCATCTTCATTAGTTTCAGGAGTTGTTGTGCCACCACTTGTCATGAAATAATATTCGTCATCAATTGCTCCACCATCATAATTCTCAATATAATTTACAGTTCCGGCATCTGGAAAAACTCTGTCAAAATAACTTTCTTTAAAAGGAAGCCAACTAGCATCTGATGTTTTCCTTTTCCAACCATTTTTATGCTGAACCGTTCTGGCACTAGAACCATTACCGAGCCAATCCTCTATAAATGAACTCGTCTTTGTATTGAATTTTAGATCAGAAACAGGGTAATTCATGGTTACAAGGTGGTACCACATGTTATTACTCTGGTCATAAATCCAATAACCAAATAATGTAGAAGTATCATTTGTACTCCAAGCTCGTGAAACAAGTGAATACCATTGGTTTGTTTCCCAGCCAATGCCAAAATTCATTGATCTTAATCCTGTCCCTTCGCCTCCAAAGTTTGCTATATCTGTGTCAGGATGAGTGTATTCGGCAGTGATCGGATCAGTCGAACTAATTGGGTCCCAAAGCGAGTAGATGAAATTTCTTCCATTGGGATGCTCTTGCATACCACAATACCCGCCAGCATCTTGGCCGCTGTTCCAAAGCAGTCCACAGTAATAAGTATATAATGGAGACGGTGATTGTACTCTCAAAGTATTGATAATGATATCCCCTTGCCCTTCATCTTGATAATTTAAATACAAAGAGGGCGCTCTGTTTTGTGAAGAAAGAGTGTGTGGTAGGAAAATAGCAATGTTAATTGTAAATATTATAAATAGTGTTTTCATAATATTAGTTACGACTAATATGATTTTTATCATCTTATTTTTTAAAAATTATTTTTAATTGGTTTATATTTCAAATATAGTAATTTAATAGCATATTAACTTTGGAGCAATCCGTGTTGAGCAACAAGCAAAGGCGAAATATTTCTGTACTTCCACGCTGAAGTGCGACTTTAGGGCAAAATAGTTAAGGCTATTTCAACCTAATAATCTCCACGATGGCGCGCGTCCCTCGTGTATTGTAACACTTTAGTTTTCTAAGTGTTCTATAATTCTCGGTAAAATAATATCTCAACTTCGGTTAAATTGCTTACAAAGATTTAGACTTGGGGTCTTCATCACTCAAAAACTATAACATATTTTCTAAATTTCCAAAAAAGATAGTTCAAATAAATCACATAAATACTTGTTAACGTATTAGTTGCGTTTTAAAATAAATAAAAAAGATCATCTGAAAACCACTAAAAAAAACTTCAGGAGTTACTTATAATACGCCTCAATCACCGTTTTTCGACCAATGGTTTTGGTAATGATGTCTGCGTCTAAATTCCACCCACGCGCAGGGGAGTATTCGCGGCCATACCAAATGATTTGCAAGTGCAAATCATTCCATAGTTCTTCTGGGAATAAGCGTTTGGCATCTTTTTCAGTCTGTACCACATTTTTACCATTGGTTAGGTTCCAACGGTACATCAAACGATGAATGTGGGTATCCACGGGAAATGCTGGCACACCAAAAGCCTGTGCCATGACCACACTCGCCGTTTTATGTCCCACAGCTGGCAAGGCTTCCAAAGCACTAAAACTCTGTGGCACCTCTCCGTTATGGGCCTCTATGATAATTTTTGATAAGCCATAAATCCCTTTACTTTTCATGGGTGATAAGCCACAAGGGCGTATGATTTGTTTGATTTCTTCAACAGATAACTTAACCATGTCATACGGATTATCAGCTTTGGCGAATAAGAGCGGTGTAATTTTATTGACCCGTACATCCGTACATTGTGCGGATAGTAATACCGCAATTAAAAGTGTGTATGGATCTTTGTGATCTAGGGGGATTGGGATTTCGGGATAAAAATCTTTTAAGGTTTTTATAACAAAATTTACCTTCTCAGTTTTAGTCATTCGTTTATCTTTGAAAAAATCAAAGATACTAATTATGACTACATTACAAATAGGCGATCAAGCGCCAGATTTTCAATCGGTCGATGAAAGTGGAAACACCATCACCTTAGCGGATTATAAAGGAAAAAAACTCGTTTTGTTTTTCTATCCCAAAGCGAGTACGCCTGGCTGCACGGTAGAAGCCTGTAATTTAAGTGATAATTACAGTCGGTTTACAGCCCAAGGCTACGATATTTTGGGCGTGAGTGCCGACAGTGCCAAGCGACAGTCTAACTTTAAAGATAAATATGGATTTCCCTATCCGTTGTTGGCCGATGAAGATAAATCGGTGATTACTGCTTTTGGCGTCTGGGGCCCTAAAAAATTTATGGGGAAAGAGTATGACGGTATCCATCGTACCACCTTTGTCATTGATGAACAAGGCGTTATTGAAGACGTTATTCTAAAAGTGAAAACGAAAGAGCATACAGCTCAAATTTTAAAATAAAAAAAAGCGACCTTTTGGTCGCTTTTTTTGTGATTAGATTTATTGAACCTCGTATCCAAAAAGTTTTTGGTCTTTAATCAACTCAGAAACGCCTTCTGGAATCATTTCCTCCCAACCAGGTTCTCCAGTAGAAATCATTTTGAAAACTTTCCGAGAGAATATGTTAAGAATTTCAGGATCGTAATTCGTGATATCCACCATCTTTCCATTGTATTTAAAATACTTGTATAACTCTTTCATCCGTGGATGAACTTTTAGGTTATCGCTTGTGGTAAGTGTATTATTTTCATTGAGCATTGGATATAGATAGACCTTCATGTCTTTGTAAAACAGTTTTCCAAAAGCTTCTAAAACGCCACCACTCAAATGGCGGTAGTATTTTTCGTCAAAAACATCAATTAAATTATTAATACCCATGGCCAATCCCATCCGTTTTTTAGTATATAAATTGAAGTATTCTACAAGTTTATAATACTCTTGAAAGTTTGAAATTAGAACCGTTTGTCCTAGTGAACACAGTAACCTAGCGCGATCCATAAAATCCTGTTCATCAATCTCACCACCAGAAGCTCTAAGGTTAGATAATGTGATTTCAAAAATCACCTGTGTCTTTTCTTTTAGAACTTTATTTTCTTTTAAAAACATATCGTATGATTTCTCATACATATCCATATTTACTTTGGTCACAGGTCGAAAACTACCTCTAAAGGCTAGAATATTTTTTTTGTATAAGACCCGTGCAGGGAGCACATTATTACCATCGGGAGCAAACATGACGGCGTCTGTCATGCCGTTTTTTAATAATTGTAAGCTCATTAGTCGGTTGTCAATATCTTTGAAATCAGGACCCGAAAAATTGATGGTATCAATTTCTAACTGATCTTTATCGATATGATCATACAAGTATCGCAACAGTTTTTTAGGCTGATTGTATTTGTAATAAGCGCCATAAATTAGGTTGGTTCCTAATTTACCGAGTGTTTCTTGTTGTAAACGGGCATCGGTTTCTTTAAAACGGATGTGAAGTGTAATTTCATTGTATTCCTCTTGTTCAGAATCAATCTGATATCTAATTCCAACCCAGCCATGGCCTTTAAATCGCTTTGCGAAATCGATCGTCGCAACGGTATTGGCGTAGCTAAAAAACATTTTGTTAGGATACTCATCTCTAGAAAGTCGATTTTCAATAAGTCTTACTTCATGAGACAGCATTTTTTTTAAGCGATCTTCGGTCACATACCGATTTTCTTTTTCTGTTCCATAGATAGCATCACTAAAGGCTTTGTCATAGGCAGACATCGCTTTTGCAATGGTTCCAGAAGCGCCTCCAGCCCTAAAAAATTGCCTTACTGTTTCTTGCCCGGCACCAATCTCAGCGAAGGTTCCGTAAATGTTTTCATTCAGATTTATTCGTAATGCTTTGTCTTTTAGGGATGGGATGCTTTCTATCTTAGCATCCCCTTTAAGCGTTATTTCCATCTTTAAAATTAAGGAGGTTTACAACACAAAGGTATCATTTTAGATAAGCTTACAAAAAAAATAACCTATTTTTGTTGAAATTATTAACCCATTGAAAATTACATTTTTAGGTACGGGAACATCACAAGGAATTCCAATTATTGGAAGTACACATCCGGTGTGTTTAAGTGAAGATTTTAAGGACAAACGTCTCAGAGTTTCGGTTTTAGTTGAGTGGGGTGATTTATCAATTTTAATAGATTGTGGGCCAGATTTCAGGCAACAAATGTTAAGAACCAATTGTACAAAGATTGATGCCGTTCTTTTTACGCATGAACACAGTGATCATACGGCAGGATTGGACGATTTAAGACCTTTTTTCTTTCGACAAGGCGCTCTTGACATATATGCGCAAGAACGCGTGTTGCAATCCCTTTACAAACGGTTTGATTATATTTTTAAAAAAAACAATAAATATCCAGGGGTTCTAACCTTGAACGAGACTCAAATTACGGAGACTCCTTTTTTGATTGGAACTCAGACAATTACTCCTATAAACGTCCTGCATAATTCACTTCCAATTTTTGGGTATCGGATGGGTGGATTTGCTTATATCACCGATGCTAAAACAGTTGCAGATATCGAAGTTGAAAAACTTCAGGGCTTAGATGTTTTGGTGGTTAATACTTTACGAATTGAACCTCATGTATCTCATTTTAATCTTGAGGAAGCCTTGGCTTTTATCAAATTGGTAAAACCCAAAAAAGCCTATCTAACCCATATTAGTCATCATTTAGGATTTCATGAAACGGTCGAAAAAGACCTGCCTACCCATGTAAAACTCGCTTACGACCAACTACAAATAACCATTTAAAATGAAAAAAAACATCTATCTATATTTACTTGTGTTCTCCCTTTTAGTCAATGTGTTTCAGTACGTAAATTCAAAAGGGATTATTGACAAATATGAAAAAGACATCAAAAAATTTAAAGCTAAAATTGAAGTTTTAAAAAACTCAAAATCTGAAGCCACTTTTTTAGAAATCGACAAAAATAAAACCGAATTACTATTAACATACAAACAATCTGAGGCTAAAGAGGTCTCATTATAAGTTCACTATATTTTAGTCGCAATCCAATCTCTTAGTTCATAAAAATTTTGAGGTGCAACACCATGTCCAACAGGAAATTCGCTGTAGGAATGTGTGATGTTTAGCGACTTTAAAAATACAGGTGTTTGTCGTGCCCAATCAATAGGAATTACTTGATCGACGGTCCCATGAGAACAATAAAAATTCAGATTCGAATAATCTAAGGATTCTAAATTTTCAGGTAAAATATCATGGTTGATATAGCCACTTAATCCAATGATGTTTTTAATTTTAGTGGGATGGTTCAGAGCGGTTGCCATCCCTAAAATGGTGCCCTGGCTAAACCCTAATAACGAAACGTTCGTGTTATCAACCGGATACTGATCACAGGCCGAATCAATACACGCTATCAGAACCTCCATTGATGTTTTTGCTTGCTCATTATCGTTCCATTTATTTTGTTCGGCATCAAAGTTAATTGCATACCACGCGTTTCCGCTCGGTTGGAGTGGGTAAGGGGCTCTAATTGAGATGATAAATAATTCTTCTGGGAGTTCATTTGCAAATGAAAACAGATCGTTTTCATCGCTACCATAGCCATGAAGCATCACTAATAATGGAGCATTTTCTGTTAGTATGGAGGGTCTTGTAATATGAACTAATGGGAGTTTTGCACTCATTTATTTAATTTTTTTAAAAGTCGTTTGGAAAAAGTTACCAACTAATGGAATTGGAATCATTTTACCTGAAAGGGCCGTTGAAAATCCATATATAAATAGAATTCCAAAAGACATCCAAAAAGAGAGCGTAATTTGCCAATTATCAAAATAGCCAATTGGATAGCCTAGCGCCATAAATGAGAGCCACAGCCCCAAAGATTGACGAATATGAAAATAGGCGAATTCACTTTTTTTATCGGAGTTCGTAAGATACGCAATGAGCACTCCAAGAAGATAAAAGTAGCTTATAACGGCAATGGTTTTTCCGGATTTAATATCTTGACGGTCTGGCATTAAAGAGCGATTGAGGTTTTATTATTTGCAATGATTCCATAAACAGATCCCTTTAGTTTTGTCCCTATAAATAGTGAGTTTTTAGATTTTGAAAGCACATTTTTGATTTCAAAAATAGAGGATCCTGAGGGATTGAATAAGGTTAGTTGCGCCGTATTTCCGATTTTAATAGATTCATCTTTTAAACCAAACCGTTGTTTTCCTTTGGTGAGCAGTTGCACTGCTTTTTTGGTTGTAAATAATGAATTTAAAGCCCCGAAAGCACTCTCAAGTCCAAGAGTACCGTTTTTGGCATACTCAAATTCAATTTTTTTATCTTCAACATCTACAGGGTTATGATCTGAAGTCACCATATCAATAGTGCCATCTTTGAGCCCATTTATCAAGGCCTCAAGATCTGAGTCTGTTCGTAATGGGGGATTGACTTTAAAATTAGTATCAAAATCCGTTAGGTTTTCATCTGAAAACAGCAAGTTATGAATGGCAACACTACAACTGATATCTAGTTTTTTTGTTTTAGCTTCTCGAATTAATTCTACAGATTTTTTAGTTGAAATCGTTGGGATGTGTAATTTACCTCCCGTGTATTCTAATAAAAATAAATCACGAACAATTTGTAATTCTTCGGCAAGAGCTGGTAAGCCTTTTAATCCCAATCGAGTACTGGTTACATTTTCATTCATCACCCCTTTCGCTGCGATTTTTGGTTCGTGTGGAAAGGAGTGAACCAATCCATCAAAATTAGCAGCATATTGAAGCGCAATTTTAAGTAAATTAGGATTTTCTATGGGTTTTTTATAATCTCCAAAAGCAATGCTTCCGGCCGTTTTCATATCAAATAATTCAGCAAGATCAACGCCTTCACTGCCTTTGGTAAGGGCGCCAATAGGGTGGAGGTTGGTTGCAGCATCAGACGCTTTCGAGATCACAAACGCAATGTCCGCGTGCGAATCTAGGACTGGGTTTGTATTGGCATTGAGAGCGATATCTGTAAATCCAGACGAAGCAGCAACTTTTAATCCATTTGCTATGGTTTCACGTTCTTCATAGCCTGGCTCACCAAAAGACACACTGCTATCAAACCAACCATTTGACACATGGAGGTTTTCTAATTCTATGACCGGATATTTATTCGGGTTTTTGAGCGTTTTAGCAATTTGAGTAATGAAACCGTTTTCAACTAAAATGTCTTGAGTTTGAGTGTGGAAATCACTTGAAGTATCAAGAATGGTAGCTGATTTTATAAGTACGTTCATTTAAAATATTTTAAGATGAGCATTTCAAAAGCTAATAATATTAGCACAAAAATAACAAACCATTTCCATAACCACGTCACATTCGACTCAGTTTTTATAGTATTAAGTGTGTCGTTTAGCGTTTTTTCTATAGAAACGCCTTTCATTTGGGTGAGATCATAATAGCGAAGTTGGCTTTCTTTCCGGTTGTAATTATAACTAACAGCGGTTAATGTGTCCTTGTTTTTTAAAACAGCATAATGCCCAGGTTCGTTTGGGTTTTCTTTGGTAGTGATGCTCACTTTGGTATTAAAATTTGTTTGTAAAGGTATAAATTGCGATTCTTTATGACTCAGTTTTAGAATGCGATCGCGTTGTAAGTTTACCTTAAGATCAAACGTGTTTTTGGCCCCTATCCAATACTGCAATGGCGGTGTTTTTAAACTGGATCGCCCAATATTGTAGAGTGTTGGGACTATTAAGGGCGAATTTATAAAGTTAGATCCGTCAGATTCCACTGCGGACGTAAACACGAATAACGACTTAAATTGAACTAAAAAAGGCTTTTGATCTTCAAATGATAAAATTCCAGGCGTGGGTTTTGACAGTGGAAAATAATACTGAACGGATGGATACTGAAAATTAGATATTTTTTCTTCAAAAACATTTTCTAAAATAGGATGGTTAAACGCAATGGTAGTGATGCGTTTTTCCTGCGTTTTAATTGGTTTAAGTTGGTGTTTTGTTTGTGTAGAAAGCAACTTATTATAAGAAGATAAGTCGCCGTTTTTTTTCGGAATCACTAAGACAGTACCCCCCGTATTCATGAATTCGGTTAGACTATTTTTTAAGGCAATTGAAATCTGTTTTATTCCATTTAAAATAATTAGATTTTGCGTTTTAATTAGACCATAATCCAACGTCTTGAGATTTTGGTTATTAAATAAAAACTCATCTTTAGAATATAGTTTTTCTAAAAATCGAGCGCTGGAATTAGTATTAATGGCTAAGACTGCTATTTTTTCAGTTTTTGGGATGTTAAAATAGAAGTCGTTATCATACAATATTTGTGTATCATCGATCGATAACTTCCCTCTAAATCCGTCTGTATTTGTAAGTACAAATGAGGTTGTGAAATTTTTGGCTTTCACTAAAATTGATTTTCCTACAACCTTTGTGTCTTGATATAAGGTGACCGGAATACTATCGGATGTATCCGAAGTGGTGTTCCCAATAACACTTAATTTGTAGTTGGTATTTAAGCTAGGTTCTAAACGAACGTTATCAATATAATTGTTGGCTGTGTTTATGGGTTTTAAAGGCACTAATAACACTTGAACGGTAGTATCTGTTTCCGATAGAATCGTATTTTCATGTTGTTGAAAATCAGATACTAAAATAAGTTTTTTAGAACTGGTCTTGGCATCTGAAAAGAAGGTTTTTCCTTTTAAAATTAAACGGTTTAAATCCAATTGATTTTGACTGTAATCTAATGACAGTAGCTCGGTTTTTAACGTTTTAATTGAGATTGATTTATAACTCTGATCATTAGTGAAAACACTTATCTTTTCGAGTTCATCAAATCCGGTAATTACATCCTGAACCGCTCTTGTCAGTAGGGGACCATTAGGGCCTAGTGCTTGCATGCTAAAAGAGTTGTCTAAATAAATAACCGTTTCAGAGCTGTTTTTTTGGGCCGTTTGATTGGATAAAAAGGGTTGACTAAATGCCAAAATAATACACCCGATTGCGAGGAGTCGTACTATAAGAATCAGCCATTTTTTTAATTGCGAACTTTTTCGAGTTTGTAATCGTATTTTTTCTAAAAAGGCAACGTTTGTAAAAGCTTGTACTTTAAAGCGTCTGAGCTGAAATAAATGAATTAAAACAGGGATGAGCAGTGCGGGAAGGGCATAAAAAAATTCGGGGTGTAAAAACTGCATCTGATGGTTTGATTGCTCAAATATAAAAACTAAATTTTGATTTGCTTAACAGAAGAAGAAATAATCGCGCATCGCCATCATTTTATGTGTTTGCAAGAACTGCGTTATTCCTTGTTGTGCCTCTTGATTTGCAACTGTGAGTATACATTGAGGGTTTTTGATTTCACTTAAACGGTCGAAAGATTTTAAGGTTTGATTATAAATATCTTTTCCTATTTTATTAGGATTATCACAAACCCAGTCGAACGCTATCTTGTTTTTTATGAGTAATTGTGCTACTTTTTTTCCTTTTTTTCCTGCACCCCAAACCACTAATCTTTTTTCTGGATCGTGGGATAATTCTAAAAAGTAGCTAACTTTTAATTCTAAAAATGAATTTTCGGCATAATGCGCATCGATTCGCGAGGTTCTAATGTCATAATCGCGCCAATGGTGCAGAACTTTCGTTGTGGGAATACATTTTAATCCGTGTTTGTAAAATCGAAATGCTAAATCATAATCTTCGGGATAGGTATCTGGCGTAAATCCGCCACAGTCCTCAAAATCAGATTTATAAACCATCCAGCATGGGGATGGAATGACACATTCCTTGTAAATTTCATCAAAATTAGTACCTTTAGAGGTTAACGAATTTAGCCATGTTTCGTAGCGCTTGTAACCGTCTCCAATCCCTTTCGCTGAGAAGTAACGGACCGCTCCTAATGCCATGTGACCTTCACCATGTAGGCAAAGCTGTTTTTGCATGATTTCGAGCTTATGGATCGCCATGAGATCATCACTGTCCATTCGTGTGATCAAAGTGCCTTTTGCATGTTTATAAGCGGTTCGTAGGGCCTCAATAATCCCGTTCCCAGCATTTGAAAACAAATGAATTCGAACCTCCTTATCAGCATATTTCTGTACAATTTCACGACTAGAATCTGTGGAGCCATCATCCACAATAAGCAGTTCCCACTGTGTGTAGGATTGCTGAAGGATGGATTCTAAACAATCGGCTAAATAGTGTTCCGTATTTTTGAAGGGCACTAAAATACTTATCAGTGGTGTTTGCATTAGTACTTCGCTGCCTTTCCATTGGCCGATGATTCTTTTAGGAAGGTCCTTAAATCATCATTCGCTTGGATTAAATCTTCAGTCCGCAAATACATCATATGTCCACTTCTGTAGCCTTTAAACGTGAACCGATCTTTCATTTTTCCACTCGGATCGACTTGTGATAAGGTGTATTTTGCATTAAAATAAGTGGTGGCGCCATCATAATATCCAGATTGATTTAGCACTTTAAGATAGGGGTTTTGTGCCATTGCTGAGCGAAGATCGTCACGGGTATTATCGTCGTCTTTGTTCCACGGATTTACATCGCCAAACATGTTGTACTTTAAATCCGTTTTAAACTTTAATTCACTTTTTATGTAGTGGTTAATCGCTGGTGTAAACGAATGGAGCCAAGAGCTTAATTCGGGGCTATAATCGGGGCGTTCGCCCGCCTCTTTTTTGTCAATTCCAAGATAGCGTGAATCTAATCGACCGATCGTTTGACCCGTTTGATCTCGAAGTAATTCTTTCCAGAAAAATGAATTGGGGACCTCTAAATTGTGTTGTAAAATCACTTTTTGACTTAAGCCAGAATAATAGGCCATTTTTTTACTGACCCTCATTTTTTCTTCCGTTTCAATAAATCCCCCTTTTGCAAGGGCAGGAATTAGAGTATTGATGGCGAAGTCTTCTGATTCTGGAAGAATATCTAATAAGTCTTTGGATTGCAGCGCTTCTGGCAGTCGGTTGTGATACCAAGCTGTTGCTGTGTAATAAGGAAGGTTTAAGGCCGATGAAATTGGGCTTCCAACGCGTAATACTTTGTAATCTGCGGGCGATACCAAGATGACGCCATTTAGATACATCCATTGATTTTGTTGTAGTTCAAGCGATAATCCCATCACACGAGTTCCGCCATAACTTTCTCCAATGATGTATTTTGGCGATTCCCATCTGTTTTTTCGACTTACAAATGTGTTGATCCATTCGGCTAAATACTTGATGTCTTGATTGATCCCAAAAAACTGTTTTCGATCGGGCATCTCTCCTTCTTTATTGGGGACCATTCTGGAGTAAGCCGTATTTACAGGATTTACGAACACAATATCTGCGGCATCTAAAATAGAGTTTGGATTGTTTTTAAAACCATATGGCTGTACAGGATACCCTTCAGAATCTACATTCAAAATTCGGGGTCCAGTATAGGCCACATGCATCCATACGGAGGCAGATCCAGGTCCACCATTAAAAGAAATAATGAGCGGGCGCTCAGTGCTATTTTTTACGTTATTTCGAGTGTAATAGGTATAAAATAAACTCGCAATTGGTGCACCATCTTTATCCCAAACGGGCTGCATGCCCGTTTCTGCGGTATAATCAAAATTCACCCCTTTGATGGTGGTAGAGTGGGTGGTCGTAACGATCGTGTCGACTGGAATTTCAATCGATTGACTTGAGCCAATAAATAACGAAACGAAACTTATAAACAGACAACTTTTTTTCATGGTATGAAGGGTATGTGTTATGAGCCACTAAAATACAATCTTTAACACAAAGTTGAACCGTTAATTATAAAATAGAGACTTTAGACCTAAAATTGTTCCAATGTGCTCTTAATAATAACTTCGGCTTTTGCTTGTTCACTGCGGTGTACATACAGTTCTTGAAATCCATAGGTCGAAGTCCCAAAACCCGCCAATCGGGCGGATTCTGTTTCATCTTTTACAATGGGAGTAATCCCTTCTTTTTCTAGATTTTGAGTGATTAATTGCACCACAATAAAGCTGCCGGCATACAGTTTCGAATAGTTAGATTCCATAGGGTTTAATTTTTTGTGTCTATATATCCACCCGAAGAAGAATTAACGACTGTTTTTATAGAAAATTCATGATTTTTAATGTGTCCTCCACTAGAGGCATTCGCATTAAATGATTCTAAGCAATTTACGGATAAATTGGCTCCACTAGAGGCATTCGCATTAAATGATTCTAAGCAATTTACGGATAAATTGGCTCCGCTCGACGCATCGACTTCACAAAAGTCTGCAATTAATTTTGAAGCATTTATTTGACTTCCACTCGATGAGTTACCAACAAAATCTTTTGTGTGACCTTCGAGTTTCATGACCGCCCCACTCGAACTACGACTCGCTATTTTTTCGGTATCTACCGATAGTTTCATCTCACTTCCACTCGACGATTTTAGATCGAGACTTGGAACTTTAAGTGTGTTGGTACTATAAACGTAGCTACCACTTGAGGAATTGATACTTTCAATTTCTTTAAGATGAACCATGACTTTTTTTGCGGATACATGGTGTGTGTTTTTATCAAGATAAATTTTAAGCGTTCCGTTTTCAACTTCAGTGATGATTAATTCTTGAATGTTTTCATCGGACTGAACCGACAGATTAGGGGACTCACTTTGCGTTAAAAAGAGATCGATTCCTGTACTCACTTTGATTGTATGAAACGATTCAGTTAAAGTTCGTTGCTCAGTGACCACTACACCGTTTCCACGTACACCACTGTTAAACGAAAATGGGTTGAGTTGGCAGGAATTTAAAGCAAGGGTTACAATAGCGATACTAATTAGTTTGACAAGTGTCATCATAATAATTTGGTTTTAGGTTATTAATGTTCATTTAGGTTAGGGCAATCCAAGCAACGCATGGATTTATGGTCAACTTTTAAAAAATGTTCTTCGCTTCCATTGTCTAAGATGTCATTATATCTTGAAATATTTCGATGGTACGAATAGGTGTTTTCATCTGGATACAGGACACTGCCAATAGGTAGACGTAATATAACTTCAACGTTTTGACCTCTGAATTTATGGTCTATATCGGTGAGGAAAAAACCATCCAGAGTTAAGGTTTTATTTTTAAACTCATAAGTATAATTTAGGTCTTTAGCTCTTTGTTGTGCACTTATATAATTGACACCTAAGGCTGTTTTTTCGACTGAAATCGTTGCATTAGAATCTTTTGTGGACTTCACAATAAGACGTAGATTTGAGCCATAAATTCGTTTTGTATTTGCTTCATCATAAATGATATTTAAATCAGTGTCACGGTGTAGATGTTTTGAATAAATGGGGTTGCCTTTCATTTTTAGATACAAGGTATCCATTTTTGTGATTGGCAATTCCGATTGTTGGGTCACACTTGCATCTACTCTGTAATCAGCGGCTTGTTTCATGCCGAAAATGATGAGTGTAATGAATGCGATCAACCAAATTCCTAAAAGTGAAAATTTAGTGTATTTGTTAAAGAATGAGGCTTGTTTTGATAGCATACTCAGTCCTAAAAATAACATGAATACGATTGGAATTCCGGTAATTAGTAAGGCTAACATAGAGACTAACCAAAGGGGTAAGCCCGAGGAGTTAACCAAATCGGCGAAGTCAAGACCTGGAAAGTGAAAAATGTCGGCGACTCCAACGGTTAATAGGCTTATGAAAAATCCAATGAGGCCTATAATACTCGCAATCACAAAAATCAACCCGATGACTTTAATGAATACATTAAATAAGAGCAAAATAATATCGCCTAACGCTTCAAAAAATGAACGTGATTTGGACTGAATATTGGTGCCTAAATCATTTAATCGACCATTATTGACACTGTCTTTTACACGCTCGAGGCTGTCTTTAACACTCCCAAACTCTTCTTTTATTTTTTTTTCTATATTGGAAATGTTAATGGGCTTTCCCATCATGGATAGCTTCTCGGCGGTTGTGTTAGCAGCAGGGATTAAAACCCATAAAATTAAGTAAAGAACCAATCCGGTACCTGCGCCAAAGATTAATAAAATCCATAGAAGTCTAATAATGAGAGGATCGATCCCAAAGTAATGTCCAAATCCAGCAGATACACCGCCTACATAGGAGCTGTCGGGGTCTCTAAATAAACGGCGTTTGTTGGTACTAGAGTAATTTTTTTTAGGGGCTTCTTCAACAGGGTCTTCGTCTATTTGATAGTCTTCGGGTTGTCCCATGATTGAGACAATTTCATCCACTTCTTTGTTCGAAATCACTTGCTGACTGGTCTTGATACGTTCTGAAAACAGCTCTGCGACACGGGCTTCGATATCTGTAATAATTTCAGATGCGCCTTCTGTATTTTGAAGTGATGTTTTGATCGCTTCAAAATAGTTTTGAAGTGTTTCATACGCATCTTCATCGATATGAAAAAAGATGCCAGCTAGATTTATACTTACAGTTTTGTTCATTTTTTTGTAGTTTTTGGTAGGGTTACTAAAGTGACTGCATTATGAAGTTCGTTCCATGTAGTCGTTAATTCAATTAAAAATAATTGCCCACTTTCTGTGAGTTCATAATATTTTCTAGGGGGACCCGTAGTGGATTCTTCCCAACGATAATTGAGTAATCCAGCGTTTTTTAGACGGGTGAGGAGGGGGTAAATGGTGCCTTCTACCACTAACAATTTCGCCTCTTTTAGTGTTTTTAAAATTTCAGCAACATATGCATCTTGGTTTTTTAAGACCGATAATATGCAGAACTCTAAAACACCTTTTCGCATTTGTGCTTTTGTGTTTTCTATCTTCATAGATATATTATTTTTGGTAAATCTAATATATAAAAAGGTATTATGCATAACATAGTATTATATTTTAACGATATGTTAACATATATATATAATTTTAATTTTGTTATATTAGCTTTATAGTATAATTTATCACATGACCTTTACACCAAGAAAACTTAATTTATTCACGTTATTCAAACTTCCTGCCGCCTATTTTACGGGGGTACGAACCAAATCTATTGACGCACAAACATGTATTGTGGTTGTGAAACATCGCTGGATTAATCAGAACCCTTTTAACTCCATGTTTTGGGCTGTACAGGGGATGGCCGCCGAATTTGCAACGGGCGCATTGCTAATGATGAAAATTAAAAACGCTCAAAAAAACATTTCAATGTTGGTTATAAATAACAATGCATCGTTTTCTAAAAAGGCGAAGGGTTTAATTTCTTTTTCTTGTAGCCAAGGAAATCTTGTAGATGAGGCCATTCAAAAAGCGATTGAAACAGGCGAGGGCCAACGCTTTGTGTTAACAGCTTCAGGCGTGGATCAATTGGGAGATAGGGTCTCTTCTTTCGACTTCGAGTGGTCTATCAAATTGAAACATTAATAGTTTCAGAAGAAAGTGTTAAAGTTTATTTTGTGTCTATAAATTTCATTACTTTTATAAAATAACTTTAAAAAATTTAGCCTATTTAATAACTCTACTTTTTATTAATTTAAATTTTTCTAGAATGTCAAGAGCTATGTTTGAGTACACCAAAACGGTACTGAATAAGGTAAGTTTTGATTCGAATCTATTTTGTAAAGAAGTTGAAAAGGCACTCAAACGCTTATTGCCATACGAAATTGAAGAATTAAAATTATTTATTCAAAACTTGATTAAAACACATCCAGATTTGAAACAATGTATGGTTTACTTGAATTAGTCTTTTTAAAATAATTAAACTGTGATAAGTGGCCGAAAGGCCACTTTTTTTAGTTGGCTACCGGACTTATGATTTGAACATTTTGAAATGCAATTGCCCCCCTAATAATTCCAGATATAATATTGTGTAAGGCATCAATAATTTGAATTTTCAATTCACTCTTATGATAAATTAAACTCACTTCTCGAGCGGGCGATGGTTCATTAAAAAAATGTAAATTATCGCGTTCGGTTTCTTTTAAATCGAGGGTATGCAAATAGGGGAGAAGTGTCATTCCCATACCTTCATTGGCTAGTTTGACTAACATTTCAAAACTTCCACTTTCTAATTGAAATTCGTCGTGATCTTTGGTTTTTAGTCCTTTACATAAATTAAGAACCCCATCTCTAAAACAATGACCATCTTCTAATAAAAGCATGTCATCAATGTCCAAATCCGAAACCTCTAGTGTCTTTTGAGAGGCTAATCGGTGGTTAGTTGGAATATATCCGACAAATGGTTCGAAAAACAAGACCCGTTCTTTAATGTTTTCATTTTTTAAAGGCGTTGCAGCAATCGCAGCATCTAAATGGCCGTCTTTAATCCGTTGAATGATTTCTTCGGTGTTTAATTCTTCAATCTTTAGTTTTATTTTTGGATACCGCTTAATAAACGTTTTTAAAAACATAGGAAGAAGTGTTGGCATCACAGTCGGAATAATTCCTAATCGGAACTCCCCACCAATAAATCCTTTTTGTTGATCCACAATATCAGTAATTCGATCGGCTTCATTGACGATATTTTTGGCTTGGTTCACAATTTTCCGCCCAACTTCGGTCAATTCAATTGGTTTTTTACTACGATCAAAAATCTGAATAGCTAACTGATCTTCCAATTTTTGAATTTGCATACTTAGTGTTGGTTGGGTCACAAAGCATTTTTCGGCGGCTTTTGTAAAATTCTGATGTTCAGCAACAGCTAAAACATATTTGAGTTGAGTAATGGTCATGCGTATAGGCTTTGTACAAAGCTATCAATAAAAACTATTAATCAAGTAGTTTTCAATAGATTTTTACTGTATGTGTATAAAAAAAGCGTATTCAACCGAATACGCTTTTTTTTAATTTTATAAATTCTTTAATTCACAGGAAACCCACGGTCGCGCATTAAAGCTTCAATTTTAGCATCTCGTCCTCTAAACATTTTATAGGCCTCGGCAGGGTCCATAGAGTTTCTGGGTTCAAATAAATATTTCACCAAACGCTGAGCAACCTCTTTATCATAAAATCCAGCTGGCGCTTCTTGAAAAGCTTCAGCAGCATCGGCCGTGAGGACATCCGCCCACATATAACCATAATAGGCAGTCGCATAACCTTCCCCCGAAAATACATGTCCAAAATGCGGCGTGCGATGGCGCATTGGAAGTTCGGTTGGCATTTTTAGGTCTGCCAAGGTTTGTTTTTCAAATACATCAATATTAATATTCTCTGGGTCTGCAAGGTGAAGCTTCATATCCATTAGGGCAGACGCTAAATATTCGGTGGTATCAAACCCTTGATTAAAAGTCGCTGCTTTTTTGATTTTTGCAACTAATTCTTGAGGAATGACCGCCCCTGTTTCGTGATGTACCAAAAATTGATTGATGACTTCATCGGTCGATAACCAGCGTTCTAACAATTGAGACTGAAATTCTGTATAATCTCTGACACCGCCATTTAAAGTTGGATATTTCACATTGGAGGAAAAGAAATGCAAGGCATGTCCAAATTCATGAAAAAAGGTAGTTGCATCATCCCAAGAAACTAATAAGGCTTGGCCCGCTGCAGGTTTTACAAAGTTAGAATTGTTAGAGGCCAACACTGTTTTTTTACCATCAAAGGTCGTATGACTTCGATAGGTGGTTGCCCACGCACCAGAGCGTTTTCCTTGACGTGCATACGGATCTAAATACCAAAGTCCAATGTGGACTCCTGAAGCTTTATCAGTGACTTCCCAAACTTTTACATCTTCTTGGAATACAGGTACACTTTTTTCTGGAACTGGCGTAAACTCATAATTAAATAAGCGACCAGCCACATAAAACATGGCATCTCTAAGTTTATCAAGTTGAAGGTATTGTTTGACTTCATCACTGTTTAGATCATATTTTGCAACTCGAACTTTTTCGGCATAAAATCGATAATCCCAAGGTTCAATAGTAATGGTATCTCCATTGGAATTGGCAACCGCTTGCATATCGGCCACTTCTTCATGAACACGCGCAATAGAGGCTGGCCATACGGCTTCCATTAAAGCCAATGCATTTTCGGGTGTTTTTGCCATACGATCTTGTAACCGCCATTCAGCATAATTTTTATACCCTAATATTTCGACGCGTTCCCGACGTAATTTTAGAATTTGAGCAATGAGATTATTGTTGTCATATTCATCGCCATTGTCGCCTCGTGAGTAATAATTAGTCCAAACCTGTTTTCTTAAAGCTCTGTTTGTAGAATACGTCAAAAAGGGGTCCATAGAAGATCGCGTATTGGTAATCGCAAAAAGGTTTTCTTTTCCTTTTTCGGAAGCAATGGCCGCAGCCGATTTTATGAATCCATCTGAAAGTCCGTCTAACTGATCGGCTTTCAAAAAGGTCACATAGTTTTCTTCATCATGAAGCACGTTATCTGAAAATGTATTGTAAAGGGTTGATAATTCTTTATCAATGGCCGCATAGCGTTCTTTTTTTGCGGCATTTAACTCTGCACCACGCATTTCAAATCCTTTATATGTGAGTTCGACCACCCGTTGTTGGTCGGCTTCTAAGGGCGTTTCTAAAGAGGCGTCGTAAACCGATTTAATGCGATTGAAAAGCGCCTTATTTTGACTGATGCTTGACGAAAATTCAGAAAGCTTTGGAGCTAGTATAGCTTGTATATCTCTAAATTCTGGCGAAGACATATTGGAACTCATGATGCCGTAATATGAAAAAACGCGGTCCAATTCTGCTCCCGATCGTTCCATCGCAGCGATGGTATTTTCAAATGTTGCAGCTTCACTTGAATTGGCAATCGCTTCGATCTCAGAAAGGTTGAGTTCCATCCCTTTTTCAACGGCGGCTTGAATGTCGCTAACATTCATTTGATCAAAAGCTGGAACGCCGCCATAGGGGCCTTCCCATTTTTGTAATAATAAATTGTCTTCTTGTTTCATAGTTTCTTTACAACTTGTCATAAGCGTTATGAGGCTCAAAACAAGCAGTTTGGCGTAAGAGTTAGCGATTTGTGTTTTCATTAGATTAGATTTTAGTGATTTGATACGTTTGACAATTTACTTAAAATATAATTAGTATTTATTCCAAAATTTCTACTTTCTGGATGAATACATTTTGAAGCGGCCAGTCCGAGCTGTCTGTTGGAACAGCTGCGATTTTATCAACCACATCCATCCCGTTAATAACGGTTCCAAAAACGGTATAATCGCCATCTAAATGATGGGCACCTCCTTGTTGTTGCACAATAAAAAACTCAAAAGGAGAAGCTAGTTTGTAAGGGTTTTCTATACTACTACTTGGCATACTCACCATTCCACGATTGTGTTTGAAGCCTTTGTCATGATCATTTGGAAGTAAGTATTTCCCAATTTTTTGACGTTTTCGTAAGGTAGGTCGATCATCGCTATTGCCACCTTGAATGACGAAATTGGGAATGACTCTATAAAACTGTGTTTGGTCGAAATATTTTTTTTTAGTGAGGTAAATAAAATTGGAGCGGTGAAACTTTGTCGCTTCAAACAATCGAATGTCAATTAATCCAAAATCAGTGGTGATTCTTACGGTCGATTCTAAATGTTTTTTATCATAGGCTAAGAAAAATTCCATCACATTTTTATCATTCAAAATAAAATCAGATTCTTTTTTTTCTGGATTAACATCTTTTGTGAGAGGAGTAGAGGTACTTTTTTTTGGAACTATTTTATTCACTTTAGTTTTCTTATCTTCACAACTAAATAGTGTACTGCCTAAAAATAAAATGATTAATATTCGCATGGAGACCACTGGTTTACAGAACTGTAATATATGAGATTTAAAGCATTTGAAAAAGCGATTTCTGAAATAAATAAACAGAGTTTACCCGGTTTAGAGGCGCAGTTAAAAATGGCACCTTCGTTTCGAAAAAAAATGATTGAGCAGTACAAGGAAGATTGTAAAACGGCCAAATTAGCGGCTGTACTTGCCTTATTTTACCCGAGTAACAAAGGAGATACGCTTTTAGTTTTAATATTAAGAAAATCCTACAAAGGCGTCCACTCCGCCCAAATTGGCTTCCCTGGAGGAAAACCAGAACCAGAAGATACTTCTTTGAAAGCCACGGCTTTGAGAGAGACTTGGGAAGAGATTGGTGTTCCATCGAATAAAATCACTGTTTTACGTGAATTATCCTCTATTTATATCCCGCCTAGTAATTTTCAAGTTTATCCTTTTTTAGGGGTCGCGCATGAACCCTTAACTTTTACGCTTCAAGCATCTGAAGTTGATGCGGTTCTGGAAGTATCTTTAGCTGATTTTATGAACGACAACTCTGAAGTAGTGTCGGATGTTTTGTCGGCGGAGGGTTTATCTTATGAAGTGCCAGCATTTACATTAAATAACCATATTGTTTGGGGGGCTACGGCGATGATGCTCATGGAAATTAAAACGATGTTAAATAAAATTTTTAAAAAAATAGCGTAGGTTTGCAAAACCAATTTTAACTATTTATATGGGTTTATTAAAAAAAAACATATTCGGTCAATATCTATTTCTCAAAAAATGGGTCATTCGCCTTGCAGGTGTATTAAGTCACCGACGCTATCGAGGGTTTAATGAGCTTCAAATAGAAGGGTCTGATATTTTACGAAATTTGCCCCAAAACAACGTTTTGTTTATTTCTAATCATCAAACGTATTTCGCAGATGTGATGGCGATGTTTCATGTGTTTAATGCAGCCCTGAGTGGGCGCGATGACAATATTAAAAATGTAGGCTATTTGTGGGATCCAAAATTGAATGTTTATTTTGTTGCTGCTAAAGAGACGATGAAGTCTGGATTACTTCCAAAAATATTTGCGTATGCAGGTTCCATAAGTATTGAACGTACTTGGCGCGCTTCTGGTGAAAATGTCAATCGACAGGTTAAAATGAGTGATATTTCTAACATTAATAAGGCCTTAAATGACGGGTGGGTTATTACGTTCCCACAAGGAACCACAACCCCTTTTAAGCCCATTCGAAAAGGAACGGCTCATATTATTAAGCACTACAAGCCTATTGTTGTCCCGATTGTAATTGATGGGTTTCGACGTTCATTTGATAAAAAGGGAATTCGTGTAAAGAAGAAAAACATTCTTCAAACCATGGAAATTAAAGCCCCTTTGGAGATAGATTATGAAAACACATCAATCGATCAAATCGTAGAAAAAATTGAGTATGCTATCGAGCAACATCCTTCATTCCTAAAGGTTATTTCTCAAAAAGATATTATAGAAACGGAGTCTCTTAATAAAAAAAGAAACTGGTAATTTTAGATTGCTTTTTCTAGCGCCTTCAAATCTTTGTAGTTCGATTTCAATCGCTTTAGTAAAAGCCCGTATATCAGAAAATAAATACCTAATAATATGACTGTAACCACGGCCATTGCTAGCAGAATAAATCCTATAATAGTTAAATAAAGTATATAAATATTATTGGCACCCTCAGATTCGATACTCGTAAGCATTGATTGGGCTTCTGGGTTGTTTGTCAATTCTATATAGACTGCCAGAACAATCGAAATATACACAAACAAAAGATTGTAAATCACATAGTGTTTAACTGTTTTACGTGTTTTTAAAATTTGTTCCATCAACATTTTTGTATTGTCTGTTGCTGAAATACTTTTGTAATTTTTATAAAACAAATAGAAAAAAACAAATAGAACCAAATACCCAAAAATCGTCAAAGGATAAAAAATGTGTTCAACATTATAGCTTTTCATTTTTTCTAAACTCTCAGCGCCATCAAATAGAAATGAAATCAGGGTCCAAGCCGAAAACTCTAAAAGACTTATAATGAAAATCCACTTCACGATCGAAGACGATTTCTTATTAATTAATTTATAAAGTTGTTCATTATTTAGGTTTGGATAGTTCGTAGAAGACTTATCCCAATCTTTTTTCAGTAGTTCTAATTCATCCATAATTAAGAATTTAACTGGGTTTTTAATTTTGTTTTAATACGATTCATTCGAACGCGCGCATTGACCTCGCTAATTCCTAGAGTTTCACTAATTTCTTTATAATTTTTGTTTTCTAAATATAAGAAAACAATTCCTTTATCAATATCATTTAGTTTTCTTACCGCACCATATATAAGTTTCAGTTGCTCGTCCTTGGTGTCATCATATTCTTCATAGGATAATTTATATTCCACCGATTCGATCCGTTGACTTTGTACGTGTCGTAAGGATTTTCGATATAAAGTAATGGCCGTATTTAATCCGACGCGATACATCCATGTACTAAATTTTGAGTCACCTCTAAATTTAGGAAACGCTTTCCACAGTTGAATTGTAATTTCCTGAAACAGATCTTTATGAGCATCAGAGTCATTTGTGTAGATCCTGCAGATCTTATGCACAATGTTCTGGTGTTCCTGTAAAAGGACTACAAAATTTTGTTCTGTTACTGATTTCAAATTGGTTATCTAGTTGAAGTATTAGTATCTTAATTTACTAATTTGTTACACTAATTATTAAATATTATAAATCTTTTTTAAGAAGTTCTCCCGCTTCAATCTTGAGTGCTAATTGATTTTGTCGAGGTGGATATAAACAAGTCGTGAATTCGGAGAACGAACAAGGTGGATTGTATAGGTAATTAAAATCTAAACGAATGCTGCCATTTGTATCGGGCAATTCAAGATACATATAACGTCCACCACCATACGTAGTTTCTCCGGAAGTTAAATCGGCAACCATAAGGAAGCCTTCACTACCAACGTCTAAAGTGTAATTATTTTCTTTGTAGGTAAAATGAACTTGACCAATAAAATCAGTTATTTCATTGCGACCTAATTTTGAAGCGACGGTTTCTTGTTGCGTGGTTTTAAAGTATTTAAAGTTGGCATCGAAAATAAAATCAGAGTTTACATCAAAATTTTTGAATCCCTTAAACGCTTTTATGGCTAGGTTTTTAGAATCCCAAACTCTAAGATACAGTGAACCCGAACGCGTGATGACTTGCCATTTCAGGGATTTGTAAGTTAGTTGTTCAGAGTTCCCATAGGCATCAATTGGCAGGGCTAAAGTTTCGATTTGATCACCAGTTTCAGTGGATACTTTTATGTTTTTTGCAGCATGAAATTTAAGACCTTTTTCTGATAATTGGATATTACCAATAGATGGAGGTAAGTATTCAATGTTCAAAACGAATTGATTTGACGCGGCTTTTCCAAAGGAATTAGCTGTAGAGTCTAATTTAAATAAACCAGTTAATTCTAGATATTTAACACGATTTTTAGATCTCAGTTCTCGATTTAGATTTAGCGTATTTAAATAGTCCGAATCCAATACCGTGTTTTTGTTTGTGTGATTACAATTGAAAAAGAGACCTATAAGTAAACTGATTATAAAATACTTTTTCATAGCTCTTATTTTTTCGGGCTGGTATTCGCGCCTTTTGGCGGCATAGGTCCTCTTAAGTGAATTATTAAGCCGTCTAAGAAATTTCTCAAAAATTGATCACCACATTCCATGTATTTTTCGTGATTTTCATTTCTAAAAATTGCATTAAGTTCACTTTTAGTGATTTTGAAGTCTTTTAAACCGCAAATTTTTACAATATCATCGTCTCTTAATTTGTGAGCGACTCTAAGTTTTTTGAAAATATCGTTATTATTTAATCCCATAGCAACAAAGGTAGTATTTTTAAAACGTATTAATCAACTGGATTGGTATCAAATGATGAGCTCAAAAGCTATAAAAAAATAATTGTCTCAAAATGATTTTCCTAGTAGGTAGTATCTGTCTACAGATTTAATTCCTGTAAATTGATTATTCGATAATTCCAGCACAACTGACTCTGCTTCCTGCTGCACCAGAGGGTTGGGAGCTATAATCATCGGTTCCTTGATGGATAATGACGCCTTTTCCAAGAATATCTTTTGCGGGATCGCCACAACCAATACACCATTCGTCAGTACTGAATTCTACGACCGTCTCAGCATCGTTTTTAACCATAAAATTACCAATATCCCCTTTGTGGTACCCAGTTTCAACACCCCATTTTCCATGTGGTTGGTTGGTGGGATTCCAATGACCACCTGCAGATTTTCCATCAACAGAGCTACAATCACTTGTTTGGTGAATGTGAATCGCATGAAAACCATCTGATAATCCTGAAACTTTTGCATTCATTTTTACCATGCCATTCGTTTCGGTAAAAAGAACGACCCCACTGACATTGCTGTCACTTTTTGGGTTTAAGTTAATGGAAAGTGTTTTTGATTTTTGAGCGTTCACAACACTCTCTATTTTTTTGGTTGTTTTTGAATCTGATTTTTTAGGTTCAGATTTACAAGCTATAATCAATAAACTAAGGGTGAATAAGGAAGTTAAGTATTTCATAATTAAAAATTTATTTTATCGAAAGTTAATTAAAAAATAAGAATCTTCGGATTTTATTGTTTAATAATTTTGAACCGTTTAGATTTTTGCCTTAATTATTAGTCGCGTAAATTTTAGAGTGACTGTGGATTTATCTTTTTAGTGAGTTGGCTGCTTGGTTTAAACCGAACTACTTGTTTTGAAGGTATGAAAATAGGGGCATTGGTTCTCGGATTTCTTCCATTTCGAGCGGTTCTTTCATACACAGACCAACTTCCAAACCCTTGCAGACTCATTCGTTTACCATCTATTAAAGTCTTACTTATACCACTTACCAAGGCTTCTAGTGCTTTGTTCGCAGCGGATCGAGAAATACCAGCATTCAATGCCATTTGATCAATTAAGTCATTTTTTGTCATAGTCGTAGTGATTAAATCATTTTAGCATTTTCGTCAAATGTGAATCCATTTAAAAAAGAGACGGCATCCATTTGTCGTTTTCCTGGAAATTTAAAGTTGATGAGTTCAATAAATCCACCCTTAACAGCGACCTTAATTGCTTTTTTTGAAATCATGAGGTGTCCAGCTTTAAATTCGTGTGGTTCAGAATGTTTCACAACTTCATACAGTTTAATATTTAAAAGATCATCGCCATTGGACAAAAGCCCCCAAGCAGCAGGGTAGGGATGGAGTCCCCGAACCTGATTATAAATCGTATCCATTGTAGTATTCCAATCAACTTTACAATTGTCCTTATTTAACTTATAAGCTGTTTTGGTTTCTTTTAGAGGTTGCGTCGTAGTTTTTACGGTTCCATCCTCAATGGATTTGATGGTTTTTAAGACCAGTTCACTTCCTAAATGCATCAGTTTGTCATGTAATTCTCCTGCGTTTTCATTAGGATTGATGTCGATTTTAGATTGTAAAATCACTGCGCCTGTATCAATTTTTTCATCAATAAAAAAGGTGGTAGCACCCGTTTCATTTTCTCCGTTGATAATCGCCCAATTTATAGGCGCAGCCCCACGATAATCAGGGAGTAAAGAAGCATGTAAATTAAAGGTTCCTAAATCGGGCATTTGCCACACAACTTTTGGGAGCATTCTAAAGGCCACTACAATTTGAAGATTGGCTTTTAAATTTTTTAATTCATTTAAAAAAGAATCTTCTTTTAAGTTGGTCGGCTGTAAAATGGTCAACCCTTTAGTCTTAGAAAACACTTTTACGGCTGATTCATGAATTTTTTGACCTCTTCCTGCAGGCCGATCGGGAGCAGTGATTACCCCTGCAATCGTGTATTTATGTTTTAAAAGCCCCTCTAATATAGTGACTGCAAACTCTGGAGTCCCCATAAATACAATACGGATGTCTTCTTTTTTCATAATGCTTTGAGTTGGTATGTATTTCTTTCGGTAATTTCGATAAACCCTCTTTCCAAAAGATTTGCTAAAATAGCAGTTAGTGTGTCG
>ERZ1047472.400-NODE-400-length-39780-cov-7.963398_pt1 | contig 39780 bp, 51 predicted proteins | sample MGYA00383095_ERZ1047472 | MGnify/ENA primary metagenome ERZ1047472 (study PRJEB29581, sample SAMEA5548365) | metagenome | biome: marine; feature: coastal; material: water | depth 1 m | study: Short-term variability in the microbial, nano- and picoplankton dynamics... | reverse complement strand
AGATTTATCAGTTGTTCCTAAAGAAGTAATCTCACCAATATCATCTTGAATTTCTGTAATAGCGTCAATGGCATTAGTAGAAGTAATTACTACATCATCACTAGTTGGAATTGTATGAAATTCTACAGCGTTACCAATAGAGATGTCAGTACCCGAAAAAGCGCTTATAGCGCTTGCAGCAATTCTATTAGCAGCATCAGTATGAGGAACACCAGCATTTTGTGTAGTAACAAATGAGCCACTATGTGATTTAAATAAAAGTTCACTTGAAGTAGCTTTATATAGTACTCCAGAGAATCCACCTGATTGAGTAACAGTAGCACCTTCAGTAAATGAAGATGGAATACTTGGTGAGCCAGTTAATACTACTCTTGAAGATATATTTGGTACGTGAAAACCGTCTTGTCTTAATTCTTGATATGCAATAACAGAATCTTGATCTGCTTTTACATAACCAACTTTATATGATTCACTTACTAGTCTTACTAATTTATTAGCAGCAAGAGTATCTGTAGAATACTTAAGCGGAAGTGAAGCATTAAATGAACCAGTAGTATTCTTTAAAGAAATCTTATTAACATTAGTATATTGAATTATACCAGTAAAGCTTTCACTTCCTGATGACCCTTGATATACTATAATCCCAGGTAAAAAGCTAGAAGGAATTGTAGGTGATCCAGTTAAAATAATAGTTGCTGGAGCATCGATGGCTTCTTCTGGCTTAAGTTCAAATCTTAAGTTTTTACTTGAAGCATCATTATCGAATACTGAAAAGGAAGACTCACTTGTACTTGAATAAGTATATACCTTATCAGTTAATCTGCTATCTAGCTGATCAACATCTCCTAGGTGATGCGAGACTTCATTAGTTTTCTGTCTCCATTGTTCTAAAGTATTATTTTTTACAACCTTTGATTCGTTATTTGCCATTATTTATTTACCAACTTTTTAACTAATTTAGTAAGTTCAGCAATTTCATTTTTCATATCTATAATATCCTTAGATTGCTGTTCGTCTACTTTCCGTTTTTCTATTTGAGCTAAGCGATGTTCATACGCGCTTGTACTAGTATTTATAACTGCTCCACTCGCTAAATCCTTAATATAGTCTGGATTATCTTTTATTTTTAATGTTTTTTTAGTTGCCATATTATGTTGCCGCCACTGCTCTAAAGTCTTTTACTGTTGGGACATTAGAAGTATTAGAAGATCTTAAAACAATCTTAAACGCAAAAGATCCAAACTTACCGATTGCAGGATCAATTACATAATGAACCTCTCCATATCCACCACCATCATTAGTAATAATTTCTGATTCTGGAGAAGCTGCAATCCAAGATAGATTATCAAAATCAGTATCATCGCCACCGGCTAGTACTTTAAAGTATAAATCTATATTAGAACCAGAAGGTTTATTAGCATTAATAAATACATCTAGTATGTCAGCTTCATTATTAAGATCTACTCTCTTTGTAACATATCTATTAGCATTTGAAGTACCGCTTGCTACAGTATCTGCGACATAAGATCTACCGTTCGCTGCACTTCCATATGCAGCTTGGTTTGAAGTAGCATCATTTAATCTATTACTTACTGTTGTAACTGAACATCTATTTAAATCAATAACAGGAGATAGCGTACTAGTACCTGCAAGATTTGCTGTAACTACTAATGATTTATTTCCTGCTGAGCTTGTAACATAAGTGCTTTCATTAATAGTAGAAGCAATAGTAAACGGTGCGTTAAAATCATTATTGGAATTAGCTAGAATTCCTCCAACCACAACTTGAGTATATGCACTTTCAGCACCATCAACTGATTTACCTGTCTGGCCTTCCATCGCTAATCCAATAGCAGTTCCAGGAACTTCTAACGTTTGAATTTGTGGAATAAGCGTATTATATTGATTGTTTTCTGTGGCATTAATTCCAGTACCACCACCATCAATTGATACTGCTGAAGCTGTACCGGTTACTGTGATAGCGTAAGAATCTAATTCTATAGAAGCTCCAATAATATCATGAGTTTTATTTATATTTCCTGCAGTAATACCATTAACTGTTCCGGTCTGTCCGCCAATAGTTACTTTGTTATTTGCACCATACATTCCATGATTAGGATGTTTAACTCTAATAATACTATTTCCACCAGATGATGATAAGTATGTGAATGGATTAGTTCTAAGAGTTCTAGGCGGAATACCGTCATTAGTTAATTTTAATGTAGCACTAGTAGAAGTAAAGTTTGCTCTATATAAAGTAAACTTAAGATCTTTAGTTTGTTCCGGAGTCCATGTTGAAGCATTTTGTGATGTAAAGAATACACCATTGTATGGTTGCTTAGTAACTCTATTATCAGAATTTTGTAAATCAAATCCACCAGTTTCAGCAATAAATACTTTGTATTCGTCTGATTGAGATATAAGAACAATACAATATTCTTGATCTTGACCAAGATATACTGGATAATCAAATGTTACTGTTGTTGCTTGCGAACCATCTGCTGAAGTGGGCATAGCTGAAGCCGTTGGATATACATTAACATCTGTTCCTGGAACAATTTGTTGTGTAGGTATACCGTTCTCTACAGAACGTATAGAAACATTTAATGGAATATTAGAGTCTTTAGATTGAACAAACAAGTCTAATTTAGTTACAAATAATCCACCTACTTGATCAACAATAAAGGTTTGAGCCAATGGATCTACCCATGTAACTGGTGTAGTAAATGATGTAATATTAGTTTCTGTTATAACTCTATTATCGTTTAATTCTGTAGTTACAAACTTAGGTACTTTAGTAGATTGAATTACATTTTCTTTGACTTCAAGTAAACCTTGAGCATGATATAATGCTTCTGCAAATGTTGACTCAGCATCTTTATCATTTGTAGTCGAGTCAGTTAATCTAAATTCTCTTGTACCCGTTTTAAATTTAAGAGCAGAGTTGCGAGGAATAATAAATGATCCTTCACATCTACCAGCGCCGTCTGTTACGAGATCAGTATTTGATGGATGAACTGTTTCACCAGAATATCCAACTACGTCAGTTTGATCTGAGAATTCTTGATAAGATTCTTCTGCACAGAAATTAGTAACATCAGAACCATTAAAGAACGCAAATATTTTTGTATTTGGTTTCATAAGTTCAGCTTTAAAGAATATCTTTCTTGAACGTATGAATGGTACAAAGTTTGTTTCTACAACTCTTGAACCTAATTCTTTTAATTGAGTATCTGGTACTACAGTTGTTCTTAAACCGGATCTAGCTTGGTTTGAAGTAGTAGTCGTTGCCGTAGTAGTTGTTACACCACCTGTTCTAAATCCACCGCCTCTTCTTGGACCATCCCACCAGTTATTTCCACCACCTTCTCCACCAATAATATTAAAGCCACCACCTCTACCAGCTCCGCCACCACCGCTTGTAGTAGTACTGACTTCAGTTCCAGTCCAGTTTGTTTCCCATTCGTTCCAAACAGTACCAAGTACTCCTGACTCTTCAGCCATAAATACTAATTGATCATACACGCCTTCATCGTCGATAATAACATCTGGTCTTACTTCAGTATCTTTCCATTCATCAGATTCAGGAGATAGTTTAACTTGGCCACCCCATGAAAATACATTGTATGGATTAACAAATTCAGATGTAGTTGCATAAGGTTGTTTTGCAAATTCAGCATGACCAAATGGTAGTGTTACAATTGAACCATTTTTAACTGCAGTACCTGGTGCTGCAGCATGTCTAATTAAGTTAACATTATCTTCAAAAAACTTAGGTCTTAAAATACCATTAGATTTATCAATTGCAACTGCATAATCTGGATGAGAAACATTACCAACGTTATGCCCGTAGAATCCATCAACCAAAAATCCATTCTTAAGTCTTTCATTTGATCCATCAAATATTTGTGTACTAGAAGCTTGTTTTTCTAATAGAGATAAAGAAGTATAGTACTCAAGATTTTTAATTCTTTTATCAAGAGAACCAATATCTCTCATAGTGTATCTTTTATTTTCTACAGTTTGCGGTATAAGATCTGATGGCCCAAAAATATATGGCCTGAATTTAAGATTGTATATAACCATTGCATCATTAGGATCATCTGGAGATTTAGGATTTCTATCAGCAACGCCAGATACTATCTCAAACTCTCCTTCTCTTGTAATAAATAACTTATCAACTCTAGGAAGATAGTGACTTACGTCAGTTAAAAGTATTGATCCAGGCTTTGGAGTATCTGCGTTTTGAGATCCTGTTCCTGCTGTAAATACTGTATCGGCTGTGAACGATCCTGATGTAGCTTTAGTAGGTCTAAAGTCTATGGCATCTCTTAATTCTACTGAACCCTTAATACCATTAAAGGTTGGAATAGTTTCGTATTCAGAAGCATCATATGAATTTACTGTAAAGTAATCTCCGTTACCATGCTGGTAATATTCAAAAGAAACTATAACTGTAGAATTATTAGCAACTCCAGCAATAGGTATTAATTTACCTTCGTCGTAGAAGTTGTCTCTTTGACCATTGTCTAGAGTAAAGTCAGATAATTTATCTACACCACCAATTGTAATTGCGGTCACTTGTTTAATATCTGCTTTATCTAATGGAATGTGTCCAGTAGATGATGAATAAGTAAATGATTGATTACTTACTGTTTGCTTTGTTTTTGTCTTAAGACCAGTACTTGTTTTTTGTACTGAGAAAATTACTTGAGCGTGTATATTATCTGCAGCTCCAGTAATACTACTCCCTACGTTTTGAATTGTGAGTGTAGTTGCACCAACTGAAGTTGTAACATTTCCAGCATCTACAACTTCGGGATCATTACCACCAACAGCAATTAAGATATCTGAATTTGATTGTAATGTACCACCAAAGTTATTAAACGATACTGTAGCACTTGTTCCGTTACCACTAAATGTTCCTTGTACTCTTTGTCTTGTTACAAACCTAGGTGGATCGGCTGGAGTTGAATCTAGCAAAGATTTAACAGCAGAGAATGGAAGCTTAAATACTAATCCATTGTTACCTGTATCATATCTAACACCGGTGTTAGATAAAGTAGCTGAAAAATTTTGTCCACTTGGATTTGTTTGAGCAATAGTAGTTACTGTACTAAAACTACCGGATGTCATATTGATATCAAAAAGATATACATGATAGATAGCATTAGTAAATTTTTCAACACCTCTAATTCTGCATGTGCCTGCAGCACCACCACCACTAAGTGTAGCAGTTTTATAAGCTCCAGAAGTACCACCAATATCTGGTAGTCCATTCATACCTGAAGTATTAACTTTTACATAATTACCAAGACCTAAGTTTACACTTTGCTGATTTTCATTTACAAATTCTCTTGGCTTATCAACTGCTACGTATTTAGTAGCAAGATTTTCAATTCTATGTCCTTTAACATATGATACAGAAGGTTCTACACCAACTGCAAGCTTAGTGGCAACTCCACCATTTGCTGCTGTTAGATAACCACCATTGCCAGCTTCATCGTCTAAATGTTCTCTAATATCAAGAGTGTATGGTCTTACAGCATAATCGCCTGACTCTTCATGAGTTCTTCTAGCTAATCTTGAGCTTAATTCTGTTCCACCAGTTTTATCTGTAGTTTCAACTTGTACAACTCCATTATCTATTTTCATTAATAGAATATAATTAGAGTATGTAGTATTAGGAGCAGTTAAAGATTCTTTAATTAACGTAGTATTAATTTTATATCTATGAGCACCAGGAGCTGCAAAATTTGGAGTCCCTTGAGCATTATCATTAAGTGAAGTATCTGAAGCACTATCTAAATCAAACGTTTCTGCAACATTTAAACCAATAATATAACTTGGTGTATTTGTATATTTGTCTAGAATAATAGACTGCCCTGCAACATAAACAAAAGTTCCTGCTATAAAATAAGCACCTTCTTCTATGTTAGCAACTGAGCCTTGTCCAATTGGATTAACTGATGAAGCTCCAACTTTACCATAAAGAGCTGTTCCGGCATCGTTAACAAATACTTCGTCAGCTACAAATTTTTCAACTGTTTTATCAGAGCCACCTGCATTAATATATCTAATATATAATGTATTAGGTTCACTACCAGTAGCAGCAATTGCGTTTAATACTAAAGCAGTAATTTGATTTCCACTATTAGAAGTACCGGTAATTGTCGATCCGATCAATGAACTTAAATTAGCTGATTGATAAGTTGTACCATAAGTTGTTGAGGAATGAGTAAATGAAGCATTAGTTAATTTAATAAAGTCGTATTCAGTATTGATAGTAACTTTACCACCAATAACTCGCGAGCCATCTTTAAAATTATACTGTCCTAATTTATCTAATTGAGATTGAAATGCAGTTTGTAACTGAGTCAATTCTCTCGCTTGTACTGCGTGACCAGGCCTAAATTGAATACGATGATAATTTTTAGTCTCATCGAAATCGTCATAGTATGGCGCAATATTATAATTCTTTACTCGTGTAATTCCCATTTTATTCCTCTTTAAATTCTAATTTCTAGAATTCGACAATTAATTTAATGTCTTCAATCTGTGATGATGATCTATTAATAGGATCTCTATTTTCTAAGAAGATCAATTGACCACTATTTCTTTTAACTTCAGATCCATATCCATTTGCAATAGTACCAAACGCATCACTCGTATTTAATGTAGCACTACCACCATTAGGTAAAGTACCTGCTACTGTATCTCCAGATACAAAGTTACCATATCCAGTCTTTTCATTTTGGTAATAATACAATACTTTATTAGAAGTATCAATTTCTACAATATAAGCTTTAGCAGCACTTGTTGAACCAGTAAGTATTTGATCAACAGCAAATCCAACAAGCGAAGCACCACCATCTAAAACTAAAGCTCTTCTAGCTCTAAGTGTAGAGGCTGAAGCAACAACATCAGATGCAAAGTTTTGTGGATTTTTAATAAGAGAGATTTGTCTGAAATCTTGTCCTACCGTTAAGTCACCACCTTCTGAACCAGAAAGCTGTGTATTAATAGCTACAAAGAAAGCTCCAAGTTCTGAAATGGGATCTGTTCCATGACCATTAGGTGGAGAAATAACTGCTCTTGCTGTGGCCAACGAACCACCACCACCACTTAATGTAATATCAACCACATTATAATCTGTTCCTTTATTAGTAACTGTAATAGAAGATACAGTTTGAGCGCTTCCACTTCCGGCCATCACTGCAGTTGCAGTAGCTCCAGTACCATCACCTGTAATTGTTACAGTTGGTGCTGAGCTATAATCTTGTCCGGGAGCAGTAACTTCGATTCTTTCAATACCACTAGCATTAGCGTGAGCTTTAGAATTTATTTGAGCAGTTTGGTTAGCATAGTTAACATCCGTTGTAGCAAACCTACCAAAGGTTAATGTACCACTATCAGAAAGTGATTGAGCACTTGATAATGTAAGTGTTGTTCCACTTATTGCTGTTACAGTAACTGATCCGGAAATACCAGCACCAGTAACTAATTGACCGGTTTTAATATTAGCATTAGCTGCAGCAAGTGTAGCTCCGGTTGAAGAACTTGTAGCTCCGTTTACTGTAGCAGTTGTAGGATAACCTAATGTTTCAACTGGCATATATGAATTAGTAAGGAATTTTTCTGCAGCAACAACAGTTACTGTATACATATACTTCCACTTATAACCATCTGATTCTGCAGTTGGCTGTGTATTAATATGTACAGGTTCTACTGTTGAAGCACCAGCTCCAGGTTCAATACATTTATAAACTTTAAACTCAGATGTGATAATATAAAAAGCTTTATCATATATAGTAGCATCATCAGAATCCCAACCGACATAAGCTCTACCAGATGTCCATGTATGTCTAGGTACAATATGAGATACTTCTCCTGCTGTTACCTTTTTCATACCAATCATTTGTTGGTATGCTCCTGCGATATTGTCAATATTATCTAAAGGAGTGAATGGAGTCGTATCAGTAGTATCACTTGTTGAATTCGACCAAACGTCTGATTTACCGATAGCTACATAAACACTACTAGAGGCCACATCCTCTTTAAAGTTTTGAGCATTGACTACTCTAAATGGTGTTGTTACGATTGCTGTCATTGTTCTATTCCTGCGCTATTATAGCTTTGTTGTTATATCTATTTATAACAGTTCCTGGGAAGCTTTCAATAGTATTTTCACTTAAAAAGCTTATTGGATATCCATTTCTAAACATCCGGTGACTGTCAAAGTTACTTCCTTTTCTGTTAAAGTAATTATTATTTATAAGGGTTCTAAAGTTCTCATCTCCAACCTCTGTTGCAACATGGTTTAAAGATAATATAAGAATCTCTTTTACTTCTTTAGCTCTTTCTTCTGAATGAGTTGGTGAATTAAATCTAACGATAGGATCTACAACATAACCATTACCTTGATTAGTTATTGTGAATCCTAAGACATCACCTTTGTGTATTTTAATTTCGCCTTCTACTGCTCCTACTCTTAATCCTTCTTCTAATGCTAAATCATCTGTTTCTTCTTGAGCAGTATAATATACATCACTTGGAGATATTTGAACTGTGGCAGTTGCATTTACATTACTCGATAAGAGTACACCATCTGCATCTGTAGCAGTTGGAGGACTAATAATAATACTTGGAGCTGTTGTAAAATGTTTTTCAGAACCACTTTTTATAATATTAGTTAATTTACCATTATTAGAATTTAATGCTGGACTAGCATTTGCTGATGCAAAATTTGCTCCTGCAGCAACAATGGTTACATTATCTATTCTACCATCTATATCAACTTTACAAGTTAATGTAGCATTGGCAATCGACTGACCTTCTATTGGATCGCCTGTAACTGTAATGGCTGGGCCATCAAAAAATTCTTGGCCGTTTACTGTTGTTTTTGTAGATTGGTTTATAGGATAACCAAAACCTGGATTAGCAACACTTACATTTGTTATACTACCATTAGCATTAAGAGTTAATGATAGTTGACCACTCTTACTTATCTTGCCTTCTGCATTTGGTAAAAAGAAAGAAGAAAATGCTTCAACAAGAAGCGCCACATCTTCTGCACCAATAACACCAGGTTGAACACCAGGCATTGAACTTAAAGTCTTTCTATTTAATCTTCCGTATAAGTCTTTATATGTATATACGAACCCTGGCTGATTAGGAACAGGTATAGATCCTGTAGAACCTTCTCCAATACCAATATCTAGTTCAACTAAATCTTGTCTAATATTATCACCAAGAGCAGCACGAGTTAATTGAGTAAGAATAAGAATCTCACCAAAGAATACAAACCCTGCAGGATGAACTAATTTATCAAAGGCCGTTTCCCAGTCACTTAAGTTTTTACCAGTTCTTACTACATAAGAAAACTTCTGATAAAATTTTGAATCTTGTAATTTAATATTATCTGATAAGAAACCTTTGTGATCTAAGTATCTGTTAAGACCAGCATCCCATTTACCAGATGATGGTATTAATGTTTTATCATATGGAAATTCAGTTTCTACACTTTCATTAAAGAGTAGTCTAAAGAATACTTCAATAGAGTCTGATGTTCCCTTGAGCTTATAGAAATCATTGATATTTTTATATAGATTTCTTTTATTAACAGTAAGAGTTCTAGGAATAGCTTGAGCAATTTCTTTCTGCATAAGCTCTAAATAATCTTCTGTGTTCTCATCGATGTTCATTGCTTCTTCAATAGCATTAATAATATAAGAAGGACCGGGCCCAACCCAATAAGTCATGGGTGTTACAAGTTTAGCTGTCTTACCATTATGATCTACATAACCAGCTTCAGTTGGCTTTTTTAATAGAACAGAAAAGGTTTTACCAATTTCAGTAGTACGATCTTTTAATGTACCAGGTAATTCATTACCATTAGATATTTGTACATTAGTTCCTGACAATGGAATAATAGTTTCTGTTTTATCGATATTAGTTATTACAAGGCTGGAACTAGCTCCATCAAAGTCAGTAAAAAATTCGTTGTTATCGTCATTAGGATCTAATACTCTAAACACTACTCTATCAGAAGCGACAAGATCAGTGAAGGTATCGTTTTCTACGTAGATGAACTCTTTCATGTTCATGAATTCGTAGTACTTTTCTAATAACTGTTTAATACCAGTATCACCGGAATCAGTTAATATTTCTTCTGGAATAAGCTGGTCGATCCTAAGATCTTCTTTCGTTTTCTTTTTAAGCGAGCCTACCGATTCTATGTAGTTCGGGTTGCCAGCATCTGATCCATATCCACTCATTATGTGCTCGATCTAAATCTTGAAGTTGTTGTATAATTAATACTACCAGAAGAACCTGATGTTGCAATAGTATCTTTGTCTGCTGACATAGTAGTTCTTGTAGAATCAATTGAAAGTATTTCATCTCTCTTTGGAGCAATGTCTAAAGATTCTGGTGTTACAGAAATTCTAATTGAAGCAGTAGTATCTGGTATAAACGAGTTAAGAGTAATAGTGCCTTCTGTTGGATTCACTACTCCACAGTCAGATATAGTTACTACCTTTTCAGATCCTACTAATCTGTAAGCAAATATTTTTCTATTTGCAGAACCAGGAATAGCTACATCATTAAAGAAAGTTTCTACACCATTTATTAAAAATGATGTGGACTGTATACATGTATCTGTAGCTCCACCAGGAACATAAAATGATCCAGGATATACTAAACTAAAATTATTAGATATAGTATTCAATGGAGTTATATTTTTAAATAAGAAGGGACGTACTGTAGAGTTAAGAATAGAAGGATCTGAAGAATCTATATTTCTTAACAATGCTGAGTGTCGAAATACTCCATCAAATTTATTTAAATCATTTAATGAATAATCATCGATTACATCTGATACCACAGACTTTAATTCAATATCAGTACGATCTGTTAGATTAGGATTATATTTAAATGCTACATCTAGTTCTATAAAGCTATAGTTAGGATCAACTACTGTTGGAGTAATAGATACTACATTCTTTCCAGCTAATACTGTACCTGTTACTGTAGCCTTTTCATCGTCTGTTAATGTATCAGCTGTCTTAGGTTTAATAGCAATAAAGATCTTACCATAATCTGGTACTGATTGATCCTCACCACCCCAAGTAGAGATAGCATCGATGTTAGAAAATTCTCTTTGAATAATAGCTCTATAGTCATCTGCAGTCACTGCTCTATTTTGTGATGTATATGTTAATGGAGCATTGTAACGAATTGATTCTAGAGTTTCACCTTCAGAGCCACCTGCTGCAGTCGTGACAGTGGTTACTGTTACGTTTGAGAAGCCGCCAATATTATCTACCATACTAAATACTGAAGCTCCGTTTGCTTCAGTACCATTTGAATATACATAGTCAAGCGTTACAACATTATTATTAAGAGGTTTAGTTCCTGTTACTCCATCACCAAAATATACTTCATAAAAACCAGATGTATTTTCTTGTAGATGATAAACCTTACTTGAAGAATCTATATTTAATAGAGTTGTAAAAAGAGTAAAGATATCAAAAGAAGTAGATTCTTCGTTTGCTTGTACTCTTGTTCTGAGTGTAGAAGTATCAACATTCTTATGAGGGATTTGATGTTTCTGATTTTCGATATCATTATCCACTCTGTATTTAATAGAATTATAATTACCTTCTGCTATTGCTACATTTGTATAAGTGTATGTATTACCAACGATCGTAGCTGACTGAGTATTCAGTGTAACGAATTGATATGTTTCACCATCAACCGATGTTGATAATTTTGTTCCTCGAGGAAGAGCTAAATTAGTTGGCTTTGCACCGGCCACACCCGTAACATCAATTACAATCGTAACTGCAGCCTTGGGTGATAGCCTAGATGATGGTACATATCCTAGCATACGAGCTCTTGAAACTGCGTTTCCTCTGATCTGAGCTGAGTCTAAGAAAGCTTCGTTTAATGCTAGATGACCTGCCATAGCGTTGTAGTGTGTATTATAAGCTAATACGTCTAAGAGTACATTAAGACCACTTCCATCGAAATCATAGTCATTAAAGACAGTCTGTCTTTTTAGAAAATTCTTTAGATTTCTTTTAATATCATCGAAGTCTAATTCAGTTGTTTTTAAATTTGATGCCATAGTTTATTACCTTAATCTCTGTAGTACGATTTCTACTTCCGTATCTAAATCCATTTCTATTATTTGAAAATGCAATGTAATACGATATGCATTTCTATCTGATTCGTCTTGTATACCAACTTTGGTTACTCTTATTCTTGGTTCATAGTCGATAAGAACTTGTTTAATACTATCAGCCAATTCATATTTAGTAATAGCATCGGCTGGTTCAAATAACAGGCCGCGAAGGTTAGCTCCTACCTGTGGTTGAAAGGGTCTCTCAAAAAAGTTAGTTAATACTAAATTCTTAACCGAGTTCTTAATTGCTGCATCGTCTTTCAAAGGCATGATATCGCTTCGAATAGGATGACGAGTTAATTTTAAATTAAGATCAGCCCATCCTTTCTTACGTGATACTACACTAATAGGACCTGAAGATGATGTTTTATCGCTACTATAATTTGCCATATATCTATTTATACTCTTAGTCTTCTTCTTCTACTACGGGTTTTGCTATTGTAGGGAATTGATTTGATCCCTCTTCTCCAGCTGCGATCACTTCACCGGCTGAATCAAGAGCAGCCGCTGGCAGATTTTTTAAAGAAGGTATAGTTATATCGATACCAGCAGGAAGAGCTATTGCTGTAGGTAATCCAATAATCTTTAAGAAGTCACAGAACGTAAAGGTTATCCATGACACCAGCGCACTTAAACCGATGGCTTCAAAAAAGGCTGTTATCTTTTCCATCCATTCTTTTATTAAGAACTCAGGCCATTCTTCTCCGAAATCTCTTAAACGAGTTTTAAACCGATCCATTTTCTTTTCCATACTCTCGACAAAGTCATTCGGTTCACCACCTAATAAGTCCATCAGAGTATATCCGACCAGGGAAATTTTTTCCAGGGCCGCCAGAGCCTCTTTACGTAGAGAGTCTTTGAGATCATCAGGCGCACTTTTAATCTGTTCTTCGAGCGATTCGATTTTATCTTTGATTAATTGTTCGACGTTAAGATCAGTTAAAGCGGGAAGAGCCGGTAAACCGAGAGGTTCCCATATAGAACTGAACTTATCGATCAGACCACCAAAGGCTCCGTGTAATATACCAAGTGCTCCCTTATTGAGTTGTGACATAATATAATTCCAGACAGCCTCCGCTTTGAAATCATTTACTTCCAGCCCATAGGTACCATCAAATGTTTTATATGTATCAGGTATCAAAGCATAAAAGGTATCAATATCTGCAGCTATCTGAGCTTTGAGTGTTACTTTATAATTAGGATCAGTAAATAGTTTAACAACATCTATTGATAAACCCATAATAGGAACAGAGAAAGATATCGGTAATACTGAATTAACAATTTCCATTATCTTTACTTGAACAAATAAGTGATACTCTTGTACCATAGCTGTGATACGTCTTTCCCATTCAATCTCAGGTACCGTTAGAGTAGGGAATACGGGATCTGATATAGAGATAGGGAAGGAACCTAAAAGGTCTTCAATTGATTCTAATAAGTCTCTGAGTTGCTGTGCTTCTTTCTCTAATCCTTTCATTTCCAATTGAGAGATTTGATTAATAATAGTATTAAAGATATTCACTAAGTCTGTAGGCTTGGGTAGTAATACCGAATCACAAGGAAGTGTTATACTCGTAGTCGTCATTTAACACTCATCCTCTGGACTGATTTTTTCTGGAGAATTTTTTTTTCTGCTGAAAATCTCTGAAGTGTTTAGATGGCTTAGATATGCTAGCCCCCCGTATACCACCGCCGCCCTTTCCGAGCCAATATAAAGCCGCGCTTGAAGATAACCGTTTACTTTCTTATATAACTGTGATATAATACTATGCATTTAATTTTATATTACTCGCTATAATAGATACTGTACCATCTGAATTGAATACTATTTTGGATCCTGTCTTATGTTTTATACTGATGCGCTCTGATCCCTCTGTGTTATCTATTTCTATTAGGTGCCCAGCCTTAGACTTATATACCTTATTAGTCGGATCTGTGTTCTGCGCTTCCGTGGGGATATCTTTAACACCGTTCTCTTGTGTTGCGATCGATCCCATTACCATAGGGTCTTGAGCAGATGATCCATCACGAAAGAATCCGACCACCCATGTACCTACTTCTAAATGATGGTTAGCTCCTACTCCTTGGTATGAAGCTGATGTATTGGGCATTATAACTGTAGCCCACGGTAGATCAGCAGTTGGTAATACAGCTTTATCCATTGAATGGAACCCTATACAACGTACTCTTACTCTATTTAATATAAGAGGATCCTTTATATCTTCTATTAGACCGGTATACCAAGTAAATTGTTGTCCTATAAAATCGTCTTCTCTCACAGATCTATCTCCTGGTCATAATCTATTTGACTCGTATCCTTCTTACACAGTAGATTCATATGGTATTCCTGATCATAACTGAACTTATGCTCTATATCATATACTATATAGACACCGCTTTTGTTCTTATCACTTGATCGAGTATCGTTATCTAACTCCGGATCAACAGACTTTGGAATCTTAATGCGTATCTTAGCTCCACTGTGTATACGAGGATCACCACACACATTGATGTTTATTTGAGAGGCGTCCATACACACTCTTTTTGATGATGCATTTTGAATATTCTCTGGTAATGCATCATGATAATTTTTAAACTTATCAAACGCTAAACTATTAAGTGATGCATAATGACTCTGTGCTCCTACGAACTCAGGTAATGCCTTATCTAGGAACTTCTTAGCATTTTTAAACGATCTATTCTTATTATCTGTTAATACAAATTGATCATCATACTTAAATTCTTTATCAATAACAAGTGTCTTAGTAGCTATATCAATAGATGATAGAGTAGAACCATACGCTCCTTTCTTAGCTTGTGCAAATACGTTAGATTCTATTGGTGTAGATACTTTAAGTATTTTCTTTCTTTGTTCTATAGTATCTGCATCTGATATAGGGTTAATATCATTATAATAAGGTTTTTGTTCATATTCCGCTTTGATTTCTGCATCAGCTAATTCGGATAATGAAGTAAAATGTATACGATCTGTTGTATTATTACTCTTCGCTTTCAGTGTTTCATAAAAATAAAAGGGATTACCATTATCAAATGCATTACGACTGAGCCATTTAATAGCATTAATCGGACGTAGAGACGGATAGATACCCTTCATAGTATGATTACTATGACTGATATCACCAATATTATGATACTGTTCGAGATCCTTCCATAGAATATTATGTATCAGCTTACCTATATTACCCTCGAACTTACGATTCAGTTCCATTAACTGATTAAGATATGCATGTTCACTGACCAGAATCAGCTGATATGTCTGTACTCCTGGCTTGGGACGTGCATAATGAAGTATATCGCTTATGACCCATGTCTTTTTATACCGTATCTTACCCTCAGGAGTCTCCTTACTCAGCTGCATTTCAATGAATTCATCACCCTCAAGCTGTAGCTTCGCAAGTATATTCAGACCGTCCATTACATTCATTGTACACATAAGACTCGTTTGATGCAGACTCTCTGTGATGGTAAAGTCCGTAACAAGCTGCTTAATATCGATAAAGTTCGCTTGATTATCTCCAAAGAGACCCTGTGGACTATAGTTACCATTAGGATAAAGCTTGATAGAGTCTCTCTTATACTGATTGACTGGTTGATTAGCCATTCACTATTTCCTCAAAAGTTTCTGCAAACTTTTCAATATAATTTGGATCAATAATATTAATCTTAGACCGTGATTCATTTAAATCGAATAGATAATTTCTATTGGATGTATAAGATGGTGCTGCGACTGAGCCCTCTTGAAGAACAAGATTCGTTAATACATCATCGGTTGTTGAAAAGAAATTAGCGTTTGATACATGTGACTCTTTATTCGGCTCAGGATGTATATGAACCGATGATGTATCAAGGTGTGGAGCGTGCCAATGATGTGGTGCATCAGCATATTGCCATACCTTCCATGTCGCAACTGAATCTGTTGAAGTACTTCCAATCACCGCTTCTAGGTTATTACCTACACCATCACCAATAAAGGAACCTGTTACATTCTGTACGACTAACTGATTCAGATAGATATCCTTCTTTGTCAGTGTACCAGTCGCAAAAGAGGTACCTCCAGTGATTGTTTCACCAACCTGAAATCTACCTGCTAAAGAGTTACGAAAATCTGTTATACCACCATCAGTATTACGTACTACATTAGGTCTTGTCTCAATGGCTACACCATTATACTCTGTTTCAATATATTTAAATAGGTCTTGTTGACTCATGGGCCAATGAGCCATTCCATCGTGTAGAAAATCATTGATGATAAAGAACGTCCAATAATAGTCAGGAGTACCGTATAGCTTCTGTGAACAGATATCCGGCCTTGCTCCATCAGGTATTGTAAACTTACGATACGTATTAATATTATCTGCAAAATTCTGTAGTGGTCGTGCGTGTCGAAAGATATCAACTACATTCTGTATAACACCATCGCGATTGAAATCATATCCAACCTTAGGGAATAACTTAAAGTATGCCATGATTATTGATCTCCTGTCAATTCAGACGATGGAATAGTATATGGAGCTCTGAATTCTCTATGGTATTCAGCTGTATTATACTCTTCTGGAGCGCCGTATAGATCTTCTCTCTTAAGAGCTTTCGACTCTTGAAACGTAAGCGCTAGGTCTAATTCAACCGGTGCACCTGTTTTATGAAATAGATTTGTTGAACTATTAAACGTTGCTGTCATATTTAATAGATATGAATACTGTATGAATGGCATAAACTTATTCGGAGCAGCATCTCCACCCTGTAGTTTCATGAATTCTATCTTAAAGAGTGGTGGGTATTCCAATAGAAAATCAGACGAAGTAAGCTTCTTAGGATATAAGAACTTCCTAAAGGTATTCTCAATATTCTTTATAGCATCTGATTCATCAGGTGATTCAGCTATCATTTTAAAACTAAAGGCGAATGACCTTAAATTAGTACCTGTAAATTGAACGTTAGTATAGGGATTTGATGCAACACCACCCGTAATCATACCGGCCTGTCCAGCTGCTCCTAATTTACCTGCAGCTCCGGTCACGGCAGCCGATACAATATCTGTTATACCACTACCATCCATATCCTTTTTACCAGTCATGACATCGCCACCCGCATCAATAGCGCCACCAAGAAGACCTAGGTCAGCCTGAGTATAACCAGCTGCATCTGCAATTGATAGACCAGGTGGTGAATAAAGGTATATACTTCTCTGATCTTCGAGTGTTTTTCTATCAACAATTCTGAATCTAATTAATTCTTGGTTATCCTTTTCCACTAGATTAAGAGGGTACCTCAGAATTGGACCTGGATCTCTTGAACCCTTTTCCTTACCTGCTAATTTGTTTTTTACTTTATCTGATACTTTTTTACCGATAGCCATGCTCTTTTCCTATATAAATAACTATACTATTTATAAACTATAAGAGTATTTATATGAGTTACAAAGGCAAATACAAAATTAAACACCCTGAGAAGTACTTAGGAGACTATACTAAGGTTGTTTACCGTTCTCTATGGGAAAGACAAGCATTTAAATGGTGCGAATCTAACTCTAGAATACGAGCATGGAATTCTGAAGAGGTGGTTATACCATACAAGTGTAAAACAGATAACAAAATCCATCGGTATTTTATTGATCTATTCATTGAGATGGATAACGGTGATTGTATATTGGTTGAGATTAAACCAAAGAAACAGACAACACCACCCAAGAAGCCTACTCGTAAAACTAAACGATACCTAAATGAGGTGACAACCTATATTAAGAATACTTCTAAGTGGACTGCAGCTAATGACTTTGCGTCCTACAAAGGATGGAAGTTTCAAATATGGACTGAAGACACTTTAAAGAATTTAGGCATCAAACTACTTAAGTCTTGATATAAATAGTACTATGGCAAGTTTATTCGACACATTACAAGCAGGCGCATTCAGAGCTGGTATTCAAGCTAGGACTGATAAATCACGTAACTGGTTTAAAAAGAATGTAGATGCATTGGGCACTATTAATAGAAATAAACTATTAACTGACGATGCTCTTAAACCCATATCTAATCCTAAGACAGGTGATATGATTATGTATTTCTACGACCCTAAGATGAAAAACGAGTTACCATATTACGATAAGTTTCCATTGACTATACTCCTTGGTCCAACCAAAGGTGGTTTCAATGGACTTAACTTACACTACCTTTCACCTAACGTAAGAGCATTATTCTTAGATAGATTAATGGATTTAGCACCAAAGAAAGTGACTGATTCAACACGATTAGCACGGCTACGATACAATACTATCAAGGGTGCAAACAAATATAAAGAGTTTAGACCATGTTTTAAACAGTATCTGTCAAGCCAGGTCAAATCAAAAATAGTAAGAGTACCAATGACTGATTGGGAAATTGCAGTATTCATGCCAACACAACAGTTCAAGAAAGTTAAAGATCAAAGTGTTTGGAGATATAGTAGAGACGCATATAAGGTATAACCATGGCTAATTCAATCGACGATTTAAAATCTACAATACAAAACCATGGTGGTTTGGCCATGCAGAACAGATTTAATATAATCTTTACACCACCCAAACTATCACTTATTAATTTAGATGCAAGTACACTCCTTGCAGGTTTAATATCAGGTGGTGGTCTATCGCTTAAAAACTTTATTAACGACCCTAGAGATATATCAATGATGTGTAAATCAACATCAATGCCTGGTCGACAAATAAGTACAGCTGAACATGCAGCTCACAAAGAACAGCACAAGTATATCACTGGATATATTGATGAAGACGTAACATGTGAATTCCATGTCACACAGGATTTCTTTATACGAAATATGTTTGATAATTGGATGGCACAAGTATTGGATAGTGAGACTTATACTGTAAGTTATAAAGTAGATCATGTGGCTGATGTTGTTATTCAACAGCTCGATAAGCAAAACAATCCAATATACGCAGTAAAATTAAAGAACGCATTCCCTACATCATACACTGGGATGACACTAAGCAACGAAGCGGCTGATACTCCTCAAACGTTTAGTGTAACATTTTCATACGATAAGTTTGAAACACTTAACCCTGTTGCAGGGTTTGGATCCGGTATAAAATCGGTAGCAGATAGAATTATAAATATATTATAATGAATTGGTAATTTAGGAGAAATATAATGGCTTTACCACAAGTAAATAGTTCCAAGTATACGGTATTTGTACCGGGACTAGGCAAGGAGGTTAATTTTAGACCTTACCTTGTAAAAGAAGAAAAAATACTCATGATGGCAATGGAATCAAATGATCAGAAACAGATTCTAGGAGCTATTAAAGATGTCATCGAGGCGTGTGTCTTTGATAATATCAGCGTTAATAAATTAGCGGTGTTTGACTTAGAGGTATTATTCCTCCATCTAAGAGCTAAATCTGTAGGTGAAAGGATTAGTGTTAATGTCAAGTGTAAGTCGGAAGACTGTAAAGCAGAAACACCAGTTGAAATTGACCTTGATGATATTAAGACTCCTGAAATAAACCCTGAAGACAATGTAATTATGTTATCTGAGGATATTGGTCTCACATTGAGGTATCCATCATTCGAAGATATACAGAAATTTGACCCAGAATACCTAGAAAAGATTGATGGTATAATGGATCTATTAGTACTCTGTATTGATAACATATTCGATACTGAAGAAGTATACGAAAATTCGTCTGATAAAGAGAAAATGGAATTTATTGAGAATCTAAATAGTTCTCAATTTGATTTAATTGGTGGCTTCTTTAATGATATGCCATCACTTAAACATGAATTAAAGTTTAACTGTATTAAATGTGAAGAAGAGACTAAGGTGGAACTGAAAGGTATCCAAAGTTTTTTTACCTAGGCCTCTCACATGATAATCTAGTAAACCATTATAAGACTAACTTTGCTATGATGCAGCATCATAAGTATAGTTTAACTGAATTGGATGGTATGTTACCATGGGAGAGGGAGATATATGTTACTCTTCTTAGTGAGCATATTAAAGAAGAGAATAGAAAGGCTGAACAACAACAAAGGAAATCACAGCGATGAGTGAAGAAGTTAAAACAATAGAGAAGACACATCCGGCCGATACTAACGGTGATGGTAAAGTCTCAAAGGAAGAGCATGAGTTGTATCTTGAGTTTAAGCGTAAAGAGCTTGACGACCAAGATGCTATGCGAGATGCTCAACGTAAAATGACATGGTTTGCGCTATGGGGTCTATTGTTATATCCATTCGCTGTTGTGCTCGCATCTTTAGCCGGTTTAAACGAAGCTCAATCAACACTGGGTTCAATGGCACCTACATATTTTGTAGCTGTAGCTGGTATAGTAGCTGCATTCTTTGGTGCACAAGCATTTTCAAAAGGTAAATAACCATGGCTAACGATATCAAAAAAGATGCAGATGCTCAAAGAGCTCAACAAGCACCTCAACCTAGACCTAGAGAAGAGGGTGGATCTCTTTCTGATGTCGTTGATCAACTAAAAAAAGGTAACTCAGAACAGAGTAAAACTACTGAAGCTAACGTTGGCCTTGTTGCTAATATGGTTAGTATCGCTAATGCTGTTGAAAGTAGTGGTCTTAAAGCTAATGCAGCTTTAGATGGCCTTGCCGATAGTCTTCTTGGTAATAAACTAAAAGACTTAGAAAAGAATAAAGAAGACGCTGCTCGTGATGATAAAACTAATGAATTACTTGAAGAGTTAGTTGAGAATACAGACCAAAGCTTATTAGAATCACCCAAAGGTTTCTTTGGTACAGCTTTAGCTGTACTTGGTGGTTTAGGTGGAGCACTGGCTGGTCTTCTTGGTGGATTTGCAATAGGTATATTAGAGTCTATTAAACTTATGAGTAAAGGATTTAAAAACTTAGGCGGTAGAATCTTTACTTTTATTGATGATCTATTCGGTAAAAATATATCAAAGGGTTTAACAAAAGTAAAAGGTCTATTTACTGCTAGAGTAATTGATCCAGTTAATAAGTTTTTTAAGGGTATCAAAACTGCTTTTAATTTTGGTAATAAAGGTTTAAAAACTTATAAAGCGGGATTAGTTACAACCATAGCAAGTTTCTTTGGAAATTTATATAGAAGTATTAGACTTGGAGCGGCAAGTAAAATAGAAGCAGCTAAAGGTTTAAAATCGACAGTTAGTGGATTCTTTAGCTCCCTAGGAACAAAGTTCGCAAACCTTTTTAAAGGTTTTAAACTTCCTATGGGATTAGGCGATGATATAAAGGAATTAGGACAAACCTTCACTAAACTAAAAACTGGAGTGGCTTCCTTTATAAGACCATTCACAGCAACAGCAGAACAAGCAGGTAAAATAGGTAAACTTGCGATGATGGTTGTTCAACCATTTAGAATAATGAAAGAATTCTTTAAAGTTTTCGCTAAACAATTTAAACCATTAGGTCGAATATTAGGTAAACTCTTTTTACCAGTTACAATCATTATGGGAATCTTTGATGGTATCAAGGGTGCTATATCAGGTGCTGAAGAAGAATCAGGCACCGCTGGTAAATTCGTGGGTGGACTCATGGGTGCTATATCAGGTATCTTAGTAGGACTCGTTGGTATGCCATTAGATCTATTAAAGGATTTAGTCTCTTGGATTGCTGGTAAGATGGGAATGGATGGAGCATCCGAATTCTTAGATTCTTTCTCATTCAGTGCTATCATTGGTGGTGTATTTGATGTAGTTAAAGACTTCTTTATGGCGATTGTAGACTTCTTTACTGATCTCTTCAGTGAAGGTCCTTCTGCAGCGTTTGGTAACTTAGGTACTAATATTAACGAATTGTTTAAAAAGATTCTAAGAAGTATTCTACCAGATCCATCTGTTGAACGTGAATGGTATAACCCTATTGGTTTCATACAAAGAGCTATTCCTGATGGTCTATATGAATATGCGGGAATGGATCCAAAGACGGGTGAAATTGATGCTCAATATAAAGAAGCTATTGATGCTGAAGTTAAAAAGACCGGTGACGATCTTAATAACGCTAGTATTGAGAATGAATCTAATAAGAGTAAGTCAGATGGTGTAACTGCAAATACTGTTGTTGATAGCTCATCTAAAAGATCTTCTAACCAAACCATTAATATAATGGGCCCAACCACTGGTTTAGCAACAGCTAACGAACTTAGATTTCAGGGATAAAAAAACCCCAGCTGCAGCTGGGGTTTAGTGGCAATTTACTCTGTAACTTATATGTAAAGGTTTTCGTTACTTTGTCCGAGCGGAAGGACGCCAATCGACTCTATTTAATACCCTACGACTTTACTGGGTCTCCTATTAGTTATCTTGCGCCAACTTTGCGAAGTAGGATAAGGTATCATCCTCATTTCCTTCACTTGCCGAAGCAATTGGTGCAGATTCTGCTACCGTCTCACTGGGAGCAGGTGCGTACTGCATATCTTCAGGGGCCATTGAAACTCCTGCGTCCACGCCTAGTACTCTATTCATCTTAGCCTTGAGTTCAGCATAAGTTTTATAGTTTTCAGGTTTAGTAAAATCCGAGAGGTTATATAATTTATTATAAATTACTTCCAATGCCTCTTCTTCACCACCAGCTACTGGAGCTGCTGCTGCGAATTCAGACTTATCATAGTTTGTCCAACCTTCGACCTTTCTGATTTTGATCTTAAAGTCAGCACCTTCCCAAAAATCGAAAGGGTTCACTGGTTCTTCATCTTGGAACTGAGGTTGCATTTGGTCCATAATCTTATCAAAGATTTTTTTACCAAACTTGTAAAGGTATACTTTACCTTCAGCCTCTGGGTTCGCAGAATCAGATACCACCATAATGTTAGACACATAATGTAAACGTCTTTTCCTATCCCTAGCGGTTTGCTTATCTTCTTCTCTACCAGAGTTCCATAGTAAACCATTGGATTCACTAACAGGATCTGGTTGTCCGATTGAAGTTAAGCTGTTTTCGATATACCATAAACCAGTAGGTCCTTTGAACCCATGATCCCAATATCGTACCCAAGGTAGATCCTCACCTTCTTTCGCAGGAAGGAACCTAATAACGGCATAACCATTACCAGCTTTATCTTGAGTAGGTTTCCAGAAGCGATCATCCGCGTATGATTTCGTTTCTGATTTTGTTGTAACTGCTTCCGCAGCCTTTACGAGTTTGTCGATAGACGAGCCTCGATTGCTCTTTAGATTTGCAAATGACATATATTTTCTCCGTATTGCATTGTATTTACTGAATTATCCACTTTATACATAATCATAGTATATATTATAACACAAAATCAGCCAATTGTAAAGGCTTTTTTTACTATATTAATATATTTGTCCCGATCGAATTTTACGAACGGTTCATACTTTGTTATTTTTCTAGAAAAATCTGGCCAAAATATAGTTTCGGTTATCTTTTTTCCTTCCCAATATACAAAGCTTGTTAATGCATTCATGATAACTAATGTTTCCAAGGTTATCTCTTCATGCATCCACTTCTCGACGATCTTTGGTGCTTGGTTATTAGACCCAGCTTGCAAAAGTTCGTCAAAAGAATATTCCTCTGCTAACTTATTTATATCAGCTTGAAATGTTCTTGTTAAAGATTCGTGAATTTTCTTATGTTTAGTGTAATATCTATCCTGCATTTCAGTGATATACTTTACGTCTTCTACAAAATTGTATACATAAAAATTCATTAAATCCTTTTGATTCTTCGCTAACTTAGCAAAAAAGTATTTATCCTTTCGTTTAAAGAAAGAATTAGGCGAAGCATTAGTCTTAAAGTTATACTTTATAGCGTCATAACTACCTTCAAAGTGTAGCTTTAATGCGTTGTATAACTTATAAGACTCAAAGGGATCCATGGTTATACCATAACTCCTTCGTATAGTGACTCTACGTCTTCAATCTCACCTACCACTTCAGCAAGGTTTTGCTTATGGTAAATTTTAGCCATCTTACGTAGGTGCTTCTTATCAATCTCTACTTCTTCAGCACAAAGGTTAACTGCTTCTTTAATGAATTCTCGTTCAGCATCCATCCGTGTCATAGAGTTCGAAATCTCTTCGATACATCCTTTGATACGCTTTTTATCTTCGTCACTTGACGGTATAATTACATTACTCATGGTTTCTCCTATATTGGTAGTGTATTTTTCTTTGAACCTCTAATGAGGTTTAAGCCTTCTGCTTCAACTTCTAATTTCGATTTAAGAGCTGGTGACATAAGCTTTTTGATCTGCCTATAGTCCATACCTCTTTCCTCGATTATATAAGTCATTGAGTCTATATAACTCATGCCATTCTTTACAACACAAGCTTCAACAGCTTTTGTAAACCTTTTTTTGGTCATTATTTTATGATCTAATTCTTCCATACATTTTATAGTACTCTTAATAGAATACAGTCTTTGTTAATTCTACCAGTAGGTTTCTTAACTTTGGTAGTAAGATTTGATAGCAATTTGTCTATTTGCTTTTCAGTCTTAGTTAATATCTGAGGAAGCACATCTTCTGGCTTTCTCAATGTAGTACACATGGATAATTTTTCTTCCCATTGGTATACTGTTGAACCTTTTACTTCGAACCCTGTAGCAGAATCATTGACATACATGTGTATGACTTTGTTCTTGGTATTGTATACAAACAATTTGTTTTTACCAGGTATCATAACTGGATTGATTGACACTAATTTATTAATGTCATCTCTTACCATATAGTTAAGCTTTTCAACCTGCTTATCTGAGGCTTTAATTTTTTTAGCCTTAGGTACTTTAGTTACTTTATTATTAGTTTTTAGTGTAGTAATATCTTCGAAGATCTTCTCCATAGTGGTAAGCATCTTCTTAAGGTTACCCTTTTTAATATGACTGTATGCTTCTACAGCCTGATCACACCTTTTGTGATAAGCGTCGGATACTATATCATACTCAAATTGAACTTTATCCTTAAAAATATTGATACCAGATCCCTTGATCTTATGAGTCTGCAGTAAACTATAGGTAGGAAATTTAATCTTATCAAAGTTACCATCCATCCATTCATCTACAACCATTTCATCAAAGTCACTATAAATTGTTTCCATGACTTTAGTACGCATTCTTTCTTGAATGGGTATAACCACCTTAGGTGGAGCTGCTGCAATTTCTTCTAGTACTTCGTATCCTTCAGCTAGATTTTGCTTTAGCCTTTTAGTAATACGATCCATGACGCTATCTTCTTCGTCTGGTTTACCCATCCTATCAAGAGGGAACCCAGCGTTGTGCATACGACATGCGTTACCAATACCTGAACTTACTTTCCAATCCGGTAGTTTCTTAAGAGCTTTAATATCATCTTTAGAAAAGTTAAGCACATCTTGTGCGAATTGAATAATTATTGGTGCATTACTCTTAGGGTTATGAAAGTAATTAAACCAATTCGCACCATTTGAGTATTCAAGATTAAGTTTATTGTCAGGTATTTCTGTACCATGCCAATTAGGTTCATTACCTAGAAATTTGTCCTCTAAACTGGGACCACGTCTTTTTATTTTAGCCATATTAACTCCTTGTTAAAGATATATTATAACACAGTTTGCGTGTAATGTAAAGGATTATTTTAAAAAAAGATGGCTCCCACTTTATCCCCGCTTTAGATAAGGAGTTAATTTGGGGAGTGGGAGCCAAAAACATTAAAGCTTTTTAATTTCCATGACATAGTTCTCTGCAGCGTTTTCTGCATACTCCTCACTATGTCCTTTATAGATTTCATCTGCTAACCATACACCATCTTTGTAAAATCTAGTTCCAAAGTGACCAGCTTCAGTAATAAAGGTTGATGCTTTTAAACCTAAAGTTTGATCTGTGTAAGTGGATAGAATTTTTTCAGCTATTCTCATCATTTTGTGTTCCTTTTATAAGAATCAATCAAAGCTTGACCTGTTAAAGCTTCACCAAATGTGTGTATAAGCTTACCATTTTTATATCTTTCAATGACTCCATTATTATATTCTTTGTCAGTGACTGCGCTACTATGAGTATCTTCAGGGCGAGTATCGTAATACATTGAGCTCATTTTATGAGCATGAATACTTCTTACTCCTGATGACCATTCTTCGGCTGCGAGTAAATCTCTTTGCCTTTGTACTAATTCGTCATGTTCACTCATGATAATTGTGCCTCCACTAATTTTCTAACTTTATTTTTACTGTACCAAAGTCCTGAGTACATTTGTGATCTACCATCAGCCCACTCGACGTAGTACCTTTTATATCCATAAGGTCTTGCGATATAAATTGTACAGTCGCCGTAGTTAAGCATGACTTCTCTCACATGAGCTCCATGATTCTCTTCTGTTGCGCAGCAATTTGCTCTGCTTGAGTAAGAATCTTAGCCTTTTGTCGCTCTTCACGATTCCAGGCTGTTGGGGTTACTACTTTTTTATTTGTCTTAGACATTTTTTGATTCCATATATTTTTCTACTGGTATTAATTCAACGAACTTTCTTCGAGTCTTTTCAAAGCGTTTCATTGGGTTTTCAAATTGTACGTATTCACCACTTCCACTTTTTCTATAGCCAACTAAATGACCCTTAGGATTTAAGATGTATACGTGATTTGGAACTTTATAGTCCAATCCTTCCCAAGAAGTTATTTCCTTAAAGGCTCTTAGTTCAGATTTTATAGACATATACATCCATCCTTTCTGCTGCCGGTAATGGTAGTGATTGGTCATACGCCCTAGGGTGTCTACCTGCACTGATTGCGGCTGAAGTCCTAGGACCTCTTCCTTGACATTTAACTCTATACCTAGGCGAATGACTAGGGAGATCAGATGTCCATCCACTATCAAATCGATATCGGTTAATCCTATCGGTTTCTTTAGCCATTTTGTTAATGGCCTTTATAGTCTTTCGAACTGTTTGAAGTTCTAGCATATCACCTGCTGAAGCAGTATGTGCAGTCATTACGTAAGAATCAGATCTATTCATTAGTTCCACTCCTGATCTACTTTATGCGCGTTATACGCATCCATATATGATGTACCTTCAAGATACCTAGCAGTATCTTTTTCTGAATAATACATGTTTTCTGGTGAATTGAACTCCAAGGATCCTGGAGCTGCATGACCGGCCTTTTTGACCGCTGCAGTAAGCTTTTTGTGAAGCTTCATTTCTTCTTTGATTGCAGCTTTACGAGCATCTAGTTTAACAATAGACGCTTGGAAATCCGCCTCTTCTTTTCTTTTAGCCTGGGCTTTTTCAGCTGCAGCTTTGATCATTTCTAATCTATTCATTAAATTAACTCCTTATTTAATTATTTAATATGTATATTATATACTAGTTTTAAGCGAATGTAAAGGCTTTTTTTCATTTATTTTCACTTTTTTTAGATCATTTGGTTATATGCATATAACTGTTATGTATTGTCTCCATCACGGTAAACAACATCAGACTTATCAAAGATCTTTCTTTTGATTTTATTAAGTAAGCCACCTTTTTCCCATATTAAAGGAATACTTTTCTTACTATCCTTTTCAAAGGACATATGAATACCAACATAAGTAAACAATATGAATACCATAAATAACACAGCTGGTATAACAAACTCAAATATGAAATTTATAATATCCATTATCGACCTATGTGTTCTACTTCGTTACGAGGTACAACTTGATAAGCACCCTTGTTGTATGCGGGAGCTACAGTAAAATTCTTTGACGCTTCTTTTTTCCAAGATTGGTCTTCACCTGGTTGATACTTAGTATCACCAGTATATGATGGGTACTTCTTGTCGAACTCTTCCATTTGTATTTGAGCATAAGACTTTTCTGGCTTATATTCTGTAAAAACAGGCTTAGATCTACGCTTAGGTCTAAGTGATGTTGTTTTGCGCTTACGACCAGTTGGATCGTATCTAAGAGATCCAATCATATTCATGCGCAATGTACCTCTTCATATATATCACTCTCAAGGTCATCGTATTCATACTCGATTTCTCTGAGTTTGTCTTCAAATGGAGCCACAAGTTCGTATATTGCGCTCTCAAGGTCGTTTACTTTAGATCTAATCTCATCAACCTCAGACTCCACATCGATTCCTAGGGACTCTGCAAGAGACTCTACTTTAAGATAGATGTCCATGGGAGTGTTATCATACTTGATAGCACGAGTTGTGTCGTTGACTTTATCGACATTAGACTTCATATTCCATTTATCGTTATCTAACGATTCTAGTTTTTCTTTCATTTCACTTACTGACATATCTGGTTCCTCTATAATAATAACTTTTGACTAAATCCATTTTCCACTTCATAGACATATTCTCTAAGAAATTCCTAGAGCTGATCTTTGATTGGATGTATTCGCCTAAAGACAATTGAAAGTTTAGTTGGCCATGGTTAGTACCAGGACCTGTTATAAAATTAGCTACAAACATTACGCTGCCTCCAACATAGTTAAAGGAACATCCCAGCGTTGGCCATCAATACTGATGATTGCTTTTTTGATCTTGATCTTTAAGATCTCACCAGACATTCTTCCACGTCTTCCGTTAAAGGACACATTATCACCGACTGCAAACGAAGCTTTAGCTTGTCTGGCCAGACGATTTCTAAGAATTGATTGTTGATCTTTTACAGCTTGAATTACTGCGTTTAGGTCTGCCATGTTATCGATTTGGCTTATCTCTTTAATCACTTTTTTCATATTTTTTCACTCTTTTTCATTATTTAATATAGATATTATAAACTATTTTTGATCGATTGTAAAGGATTATTTTCACTTTTTTTAGATCATTTAGTTATATGCATATAACTTTTTATGCCACCTCTTTAACGGTGTTTTTCAACCAAAGAGATAGCTCTTCTTGGTTGTGACAGAAGTCGCCATCTTCCATAAGGAATTCAACCTTATAGTCATTACGGCCTGAATCTGAATCTAGACATCCTGTCCAAGTTTCAATCCTTTCTAAGATTTCAGATTTCATATAACCGAATTCACGATTGTCAGTGACTTTCATGAAGTAGATAGATCCATCTTCCATAATCCTGAATTGCGTTACAGATTCCCAATCTTCGCATACTTTAGCGTTATAATCAACTACACTAGTATCGAGTATATACTCTTCTACGTATTCGTTTGAATCGGTAATATATGGAGAAACCATAGCCTCAATATCAGCTAGATCAACATCTGAATCACAATTAAGTAATACATAAGTAGATCCACCTTTAAATTTCCAATGAGGAGCAGAAACACCGTGGACATAGTCCTCGTTATGAGCTGCATAGTTCTCTTTATATTGGGTTTGAATTACTAGTTTTTTCATAATTAACTCCTTATTTAATTATTTAATATAGATATTATAACACAGTTTTCAGAGAATGTAAAGGCTTTTTTTCATTTATTTTCACTTTTTTTCCCAATAAATATCATCATTGTGAGGGAAGCATTTGTTGTATAACTTCTCTTCTTGAGCGTGAGCTCTTAATTCCCATGGCTGATTCTCGTATACGCATTCACTGAAGTTGCGGCCTTTATACATGAAAGTGTCGGTTAGATCACCTCGTAAGAATTGTTCAGCGTGGACCATTTCATGAGCCAAAGTTTTCATTTGATCTTCAAAAGAGAGTTGTTTTGAAACGTTGATTCGAGCGTATGTCTTATCACCAATACAATCTCCGTCGGCTGTACCATTTTGAACCCATTTTTTAAAGGTAATGAATATCACCTTTGAGTGAAGACGGTTAATTTTTAAGGTCTTTTGCAGTCGATCTAGGTATAAGTCTACAGTAGGAATATCCTTCTTTAGAACCCCTGTCAATGCTATAATTGCCATAAAATATGCCTTGTTTTATTTAATATGGGTATATTCTAACACAGTTTGGGCCTTTTGTAAAGGTTTATTTCACTTTTTTTCATATCTTTTTGTTATATGGATATACCTTTTTATAACAGTGCGTCAGCGTGCATAGAAAATAATGATTAGGGTATATACCTTGCCATATTCACGCTGGTGCCCTCTGCAATATATGATTTATATCAAATATGATCAATATAGGGCCCTCTGAGGGACTTTTATATCATCTATGATATAATTGATGGAGAATATATTGTTATCTCCTCATCTTTACCCTTGACTTTAATGGTGCCTATCTGCTCAGATAGGTATCCACTTGGGAGTTGTTCCATTGTAAAACTAGAGATGATGGTCTTATAGTCAATATACTCGTGTCGAGCGGCTGTTGCCTCGAGACGTGCGGCCAAGTTGACTGCGTCTCCGATGACCGAGTAATCAAATCTGGATTCAGAGCCCATGTTGCCAACAATACAAGTCCCGGTGTTAACGCCAGTACCAACATTAATATCAGGAAGACCACGTTCTTTATAGATTCTTTTGAGTTCATTAGTTTTCTCTTCTATTTCAATAGCTGATTTGACTGCCATTTCAGCATGGTTTGGACAAGGTAATGGCGCATTCCAAAATGCCATTATACAGTCACCCATATATTTATCAATAGTACCACCATTAGATAATATGATCTTAGTCATTGCGTCTAAGAATTCGTTTACTAGTTCTACTAATCCTTCTGGGTCATCGTTATTCTTATAGTGTTCTGATATAGGTGTAAACCCACATATATCCATAAAGAGAAATGTCATTTCTTTTCTTTCACCACCAAGTTTTAACATCCCTGGATTTTTTTGTAATTGTTTAACTAGATCTGGTGATACATAAGTACCAAATTGTTTTTTGATTTGTTGTCTTAATACAAATTGTTTATAGAACTGGCTAAAGCTCGTTGAAGTGAACAGAAGTATATATATTAATAGTGAAGCAGTTAAGTCGAGGAGTATCTTAAATTCGTTCCAAAAATACCAAGAAGAAAATACAGAACAGCCAACGATCAAGGAGAAGATCACAACTCCTGAATAAATCGAAAGGTAAGACATAGCAAGGATTATCAATGTCGATCCCACAGCAATTAGACCTATTTCCAGAATATCAGCCCACACTGGCCGAGATATCGAAGAACCATCCATCACACCCTGTACAACTGAAGCTTGAATTTGGTGCGGAAAGAATAACCCCTGAGGAGTTGGAAGCTGCGGAGCAACTCCTTTTGCACTCAAGCCAATTATAACAGTTCTACCATTAAGATCTGGTAAAGGATTTCCATATTCTATTTCATCAAATGTATAATTTGTATTTAACCATATTGTACCATTCGAATCAGTCTTCATAGGTTCATACGGTGGAATCATTACGTCAACTATTCCATAGTCCTCTACGTTTAGTGTATAAGATTTCTTATCTTGTAAAACTCTTATTATTTCAAGCGCAAAAGATGGATAAAGCTGGTTATTCACTTGACTTATTAGCGGTATTCTTCTTGTTATGTTATCTACTTCTTGTGCTGCATTAATAAGACCTACACCCCAAGCTTGTTCTTCTAACTGAGATATATTAGTTACTAATCCATCGTATTCATAAGCAAAGTTATATGGATCTCCAATTCCTTTTACTGCAGTTCCTATATAAGGTGCCTTTTTACTTCTTCCATTTGAGTCAGCATCTTGTGCTAATATAATACCATTGTCTTTTATCCAAGAAGCAAACACTTCATCTCCACCAAATCTATCTGGTTCTGGAAACATAAAAGTAAATGCAATCATACCAGCATTTGCATTACGCAAATCTGATATCATTTGAGCATATGTTTGTCGAGGGAATGGATATTGACCAAGTTTATCTAAAGAGTTTTCACCTATATTTAATACAACTACTTGTTCAGATTTTTTATCTGGTAGTGATTGAATATATTTGTCAAATGTAATTAATCTGACCTGTTCTACCATTGGTACATCAAAAACTCTTAATGCTAAGAGACTAATAAAAATGAGTACTGTAGTCCAAATACTAGTTATATATTTCATAATTGTATATAACCACAGCTGTTAATAATACGTTTGTATATTGCATTGATTTCCTATCAAGATTATTACCAATAAATGGAGACATTATAATTTTAAAAGCCACTAATTCTCCTAGCGATGGTCTTTGATTATTCCTAAAAAAGATATTTTGTTCTCTTACATTTGGAGAAGATTTTAATCCTTCATATGTAGTAATAACATCTAAAACCTGAAGAGTATAAAATGTTATATATTGTGCTTTAGTAGGTGGTTCTGTATATTCTATGAATTGAAATATTTTTGGGTCATTAGGAATTTTGTATGGACTATATTTTGTATCTGCTATTGCTGATTGAATATCTATATTCAAGGCCAGAGTATTTATTGATATAAGTGAACAAACCAATAATAGATATTTCATGAAAATTTTCGTTGAATATATTTAAAAATTGCATATATGGATAAACCATAAAAAGCTAGTACACTCATTGGTAAAGCAATATAAGCCAGTTCCCATGGTGTTAAAAACAATACTTGCCAAGTAAAATCAGCTACGGCTTGAGCATCACTCATTTCTGCCATTTCTAATTCACCTTCTAGGTCAATTTCGTATTCGTTTACAAAATCAAACCACTGCTCGTCCGTCATACATATCATATCATCTGGACATTTAAATTCTTGCATTATTAATTACCTTGTTGAACACTTATAGTACATCCACCAACCGTTACACAATTTTGTGTAATAGAATATGATTGGTCTGTTTGTCCTTGTTGAACTAATGTTATATCTGTTGGATATGATCCATGTAAATTTATATTAGCAGTATGTTCACCACCGTTTGTTTTTTGCAAAACATCTATAGTATTACCATCTGATGTTGTGTATAGGTTTAATTCTTTCTGACCATTATTTTTTTGCCTAACCCATATATCATTATTGTCACTAAATATAAGTGATGTAAATATATGGCCAGTAGTATCACCCGCATTCTGCTGATATCCTCTAAAGTTATTACCACCACCATGTACATCTATTCTAGCATAATGACCACCGCCTTCATCACCATCATATACCCATGTTGTAGAATTCTTATTATTAAGTGAAACACCTTGGCCCCATCGGATAGTATTATTACCATCTTCTATGTGCCAAATTTCTAATACGTTTTCTGAAGTTGTTGTATTGACTTGCTTAAAATCTATTGTGACGCTATCTTTTATATAACACGAATTATCTTGGTAACATTGTATAGTATTATTAGCTCCTACTTGTTCTATAGTAAGATCTAAATCATTAGATTCAACATTTTTTAATTCTATTAAATTATCCGCCTTGGCGAATGATGATAATAACAGACTGACCATCGCCAACGATAATGTTATTTTTCCTGCCTTCATTTTCTGTATCCAAAGTTAAGTTAGTTCCTATAGGTATACGAACAGAAACTACTCCATTCACTTCTCTATAGAACCAAATTTGACCTGCACCTTGATCTATAATCGTATTATATTGAGTATCTTTATCAAATCCTGGAGCAATCGTTCCTATAATATCCCCAGCTTCACCTGATCCTGCGGATTTTCTATTGAATATACTTACTTCTTCCAAAGCTACTAAGACGTCTTGTAAAAATTCTACGTCTAATAGATCCATATCCAATTCATTAAATTCTAAATCATCATCTGCAAGAAAATCTTCTTTTAAGTAATCTGTATCAAGATCAGTGAAGTCGAGAATACTAGTGCTAGTATCACTCCCTCTATTTTGTTCTTCATTTTGTTGTTCACTTATTTCTCTTGGTGGATTAACAATAAACATATTATCAATCATATTTAGACTTATATTATTAAGCACTATTGGTCTTGTTGCTATAGTACTTATACTTGAAACCATCGTGGCTTGATAGGCCTCAGTTAGTTCTACCACTCCACCTTCATTGGTAACTGTTATTGATCCACTTGGAGAACAATCACCATCAATAGTACATTCGGTTTCTGGTAGAAGTATAACTAAACTTCTTCCTAACTCATCTACCGATGTTGTAAAATCTGTACCTCTTACACCTATTGTAGCTGTAGGAGTTTCAATCTTAATATTTTCTTTTGGTACTAATCCCAATCTTCCTGTAGAGAATCGTGCGGTACCAGACACAAAACTCATAGTCATACTAGCGTCATCTTTCTTATTTGGATCATAATAGTATTTAGTAAGCGTTACTTCAGTATGTTCTGTCAAACGAACAACTGAGTCATCTAAAAACTTAAGTAGCATACGACCTTGAGCCGTTTCTACATGATCTAATTGTTGTATACCTAAACCAAGTTCAGTGGTAATATTCTCACCTAAACGAGTTATACCACCACTGCCCTTATGTTCCTCTATACCACCAATATCGTTTGCAAAAGCAAATTGACTAACTAATAAACTAGTCAGTACTATCTTTTTGTACGATATTAACTGTAGCATTTTCTGTATCAAAATCGGCATTAATAACTCCGTAACAACTAGTAATTCCAGTTGGGCATGTACCAGATGTTTGTACAATATCTATGTCTCCATTACTACCAGTCCACTCTAAAGTAATTGACTGATAAGCTCCGTCCGACTGAGTTGTAGCAAAATCGTTAGAAGATCCGATGACGTCGATATCCCAAGTTACATCGTCTGAATCGATATTGATATCCCAAACGTTTGATCCACCAGAAATATCTAGATCAAAGTCCAATCTTTCAGCTGAAGCACTATAGCCCCAATCTATGTCGAATGTATTTGAATTTCCAGTTATTGCTACATCAACCACTGAGCTATCAGCACTGCCACCATATCCTACATTCCAATCCCATATATTCGAGTTGCCTGATATAGCTAAATCTACATCAGTGGAGTCGAATAGAGTTGGACCAAAGATTTGGTTTAAGTTACCGACCATGTCGATATCCATAGTTACAGTATTACCAGTCAAAACCCAATCAGTAGCGCAATCACTACTTGAAATAGATCCACATAACTTATTACCATAACCTATTTGGTCAATAGTTAAGTTTAATGTATCACCACTTTGATCAAGCAGGATTTTGTTATCATTGGCGGAGGCAAAAGCAACCACAGGACATAATAAAAGAGTAAATGCGATATATTTATTTAACATTTTCATTTTTATTTTCCTTTATAGAATGTTTTTCGTTTTTCCCATCATCCTGATGAGGGTGACGATGTCCATCCTTTATTACCCAAAACCCTCTGTCGTGGCCTTGGTATATTAGTTCTAACACAGCCGATTCGATTGTTGATCTTAGCGAACGTGTTACTGATTCATTTTCAGTTATCCCATCTTCTATTTCTACAAGTTGAGTACTCATATCAACGAATTTAAAAACATCATATCCATTAGCGACAGCTAATATTGTTTTTGATGTTTGTACATTAAGTAAAACTTCACCCGTCAATGTACTAACGGCTCGTAAATGAACGGTGACAATGTCTCTTCTATACGCACGAGAAGTTCCTACGCCAAGATATCTTGCACCAGCACCTCCAGTCTCGATATTGGTATCAAATCCAATGACACCGCCTTCAAGAATTATTCCAGCAAAAAGGAGAGGTGCTAACCCAGTTTTGTCCTCTTCACCATACTGTTCTCTAGTTGTTCTAACAATTTGTCTTTCTCTTGTTAAGTGGTCTAAACCAACTCTTTCTACTACTCTAAACCATTTACCCTTTCCAGCAGTTTTTAAGGCATCAATTAACATAGTAGATCCGCCTTGAGAAACTGCAGTTGAAAATAATGCAGAATCTCCTTTTTGTTTTCTCTGACCTGTTAAGTCAGGAAATTTATATACTGCAACAACCGGTTGTTTTTCCGGAGGTGGTAATTCAAGTAATTCTTTATGCGTAGGTAAATGTACCACAATTGGTTTTTCCACGCATTCACCATATACTGCCATTCCAGTTCCAATACAACTATCAGTCATACTTGGAATGCCAGCGCAACTAGATAATAAAATTATTGAACATATTATTCCTAATTTATCAGCCCGTTCCAGCACTTCCAGCTCCTATAGGAATTACAATTGTCGTTTCAGAGCCATCTTCGGCAACAATTGTCATGACAATAACTTCTTCACCCTGTGTGCAAGCCCATAAAGAAGCGTCACAAGATGTTCTTTGATATGTAATAGTATTACCTTCTAACACAAAACTACCAAAACTTGATTGTTGACAAGCTGGATCAGTAATATCACATGTAGAAAATAAACTTTCTACTAATTGTTTACTAAGTTGAGCATATATTCTACTTTCTAAATTTCGCATAAATTTAGCTAAAGTAGTATTTTCAGCATCTCTTTCTGCTTGTAATAATGCAGCTTCTATATCATCTGCAATAGCTTTTTTACGAGAAAATTCTTGATTTTCTATAGTCAAATAATGAGATGAAGTCCCTATACCACTAAAGGATGGACTTTTAAATTTGTGTACCAACTCATCTGCTACTGCAATCTGAGCAGCAAAAAATAATACTATCAATAATATACCTAAATGAGTTCCATTAATCTTCATTCGCTTTCCTCTTTTTTTCATTTTCACGATATTCTAATACTACATCCACTTTTTGTTGAAGTCGTATTAAATCTTGATCTAACATCCTTGTCTGATCAATAACTCTTATCAGTGCGACGTGCATTTTTCCTAATGCTGGATCAACTTTTTCTCCAATAAACCACCATATATAATATATAAAATAGCCCATTCCAACAGACATTACTATTGGAAATCCGTAATCGGATATTGCTTGAGCTATATCCATTAATCTCTCCTGACGTCGAGTTTTCCATCCTCAATAAAGTTTTCAGCTCTTGCAACTCTTTCAATATCTGGTCTTAATTCCAAAGCTGATGAGACTAACATATCTATTTTTATCATTTCGTTACTCATTGTTCTAGCTCTATTTTCTAAGCTTTCGCAGAACATAGTTAGTGTTGCAATTTGATCTACTATTCCTTCTAGTATTTGTTTCAGTACTAGAAATATAAAAAAGCCCATCACCAGAGCACCAGCAATAGGTGCACCGACGTCGGCAATTAAAGTGAATATCTCGGTCATACCTTTATTTATAAGGTTTGATTATTCGAAATGGACAGATATACCACATCCACATGCCATTGAGACATTTGGATTAGCGAATTTAAATGATTGGTTTAAACCTTCTTTTTGATAATCCAGTGAACTACCTTTTAAATAAGGCACTGAATCAGGATCGATAACAATAACAAATTTGTCAAAATCTAAAATATTATCGTCTTCTCTAATTGAATCGGCATGTTCTATGATATATTCATATCCGCCGCATCCACCACTAGTTATTCCAACTCTTATAGCTGGATCTAACATTTCGTGGGTTTCTTTTAATATATGCTTAATTGCACTATTGGTTAGTTCTAACATCTGGGGCACCATTATGAGTTCTATGAGAAGTTTTTCCTTCCCAATGCTGAATTGCTTTCTTAATGGAATCTTCTGCTAATACTGAACAGTGTAGTTTTATAGCGGGTAATTCTAAAGCTTTAGCTATATCTCTATCTTTAATAAGTTTGGCTTCACTGATAGTTTTACCTTTTAGCATCTCAACAAATAATGTAGATGAAGCAATAGCTGAACCGCATCCATATGTTTTAAATTTTACATCTAATATTTGTTCAGTTTCTGGATCAAGTTTTAAATCCAGTTTCATGACATCTCCACATGCTGGAGCACCTGTCATTCCAGTAGCAACATTAGGGTCGTTAGGATTAAACCTACCGACACCATGTTTATGTGGATTATTTAATACGTCATTAAATCTTTCTACTACTTTAGCAGAATAAGCCATGACTAGTTTTTGAAAGCTACTTTAGTTGCTAATGTTGTTGCGACACCAAGAAGCTTATCAGTCGAATCTTTAGCTATAAGAACTACTTCTCCAGCAGCTAATGTCATATTTCCTATGACTTCTCCAGCTCCAGTAGTGTGAGTAAGTACTTGTACTGAAGTTTTATTATTCAATACTCTTACTAATTTAGCAGAATCTACAGTATCTGCAGTAGCCAAAGTGACTGATGGTGCTAAAATTTTAATTACGCTCATTTTATTTTCCTCTTAAATTACTATTTATACTTCTTCAAGCCTAGACATAAGTCTTTCTGCTCTATTAGTAACTTGTTTATACCATCTTGAATCTCTACCTTCAATAGCAGCAGTTTTCCAATCACCACTTTGCAAAGCGGTATTATGGTTTTTAAATTTTGATAGTCTAGTTCTACCCATGTTAAACATCATATTTGCAATAACTTGTTTAACTTCTTGGGGGTAACCATCCCATCCCTCGTGTAATATTTTACAATCAGCTACCACTGATTCTAAATCAGATTCAAATAGTTCTACGCATCTTTCTTCTGTGATTTCTGTTCCCAAAGCTTGTCCACTTTCTTCATCAGAATCAAGGATGAGATGCCCAATACCAACAGTAGGAAGACCAAGATGGTCATGATAAATTTCAAGTACTTTTCCTTCGTCTATTGTTAATTGTTCTATTAATTGATCTACATCAATATCATTGTCTTTATTCCAAAACATTATTCTGGTTCTCCTATTGTCCCTGCGTCCTCAGGCCAGCCGAAAGGACCAAAGTAATATAAGGGTGTTGAATTATCGGCTAGTTTTTCTGGAGTATGACCACCTTGCATTACCCATCCGGCCTCGTTTCCTCTTATTATATAAGCCTTTTGTATTTTTCCGGTTGGTATTCCATACCATCTTTTACATCCGCCATCGTCGCAAACTCCTGCTATATGAGATATTGTTTCAGTAGTTGGAACTTTAGCAAGTTCATCAGCAAATCCTTCTACATCGTATAACATATCTACCCAAGTAGATGATCCATCAGGATCTGTTATATTCATATTCATTACTGTAGCACATGTGTCTTTTTTATAATCAGGCACAATTGCAGCAATAGTATCTATTTCTGGCATAGGTACTGGTATTCTTATAAATGCGCGAATACTAATTGCTTTACCATCACTTTTTACTACATGAAAAAATCCAGGGCCCATGAGAATGTAATTTTCATATAGATTTTTTATGTAAAGTAGTGCTTGATAAGCTGGAGTATTTCCATTTATTTCTGCTTCTGATTCTATGTAATCACTAATTTCTTGATTATAGAATTCAGAATACGACTTCTTATACCACATTCTCCATTGGTTTTCTTCCCAAAGAGTTTCCCATATTTCTAAAGATGGCGATGAATTATGATAATATTCATGAGTTATATTTTGATGTGTAGCCATTATACTAACAACCTTAATACGACCATTGAGTTTTGGCCATCTCCTGTATGGCCTCCGGAGCCTCTAATTGTAAGAGATCTAGGAGGACTAGTGGTAAAGCCACCTTTAAAGCCTGCTGTTGCAACTTCTTGATATTGGCCTAAAGCAAATGCATATTTTGTGGTACCACTACCGGTAGATCCATGATATCTTGATGTACTATTATCAGTACCTGCAGTGTTATTAAAAATACTTGCTGCGTATGGTGTCAGATCAGCAAATATCATTATTTCGCCACTTCCCAAAACTTGCCCCATAATAGCTGTTTTGTGTTCATAATCATTTGATGCAAATGTAACTGCTAAAGCTGCTCGACCATCTAGTGCAGTGGAAGAAGATGGCG
>ERZ1047472.395-NODE-395-length-40228-cov-12.367486_pt1 | contig 40228 bp, 57 predicted proteins | sample MGYA00383095_ERZ1047472 | MGnify/ENA primary metagenome ERZ1047472 (study PRJEB29581, sample SAMEA5548365) | metagenome | biome: marine; feature: coastal; material: water | depth 1 m | study: Short-term variability in the microbial, nano- and picoplankton... | reverse complement strand
ATTGAATGGTACTGATCCTATAACACTAACAAAACAAAGTGCAGCGAAAGTTTGGTGTAACTACAATGGTACAGGGACAGCCTCAATAAGAGATAGCATTAATGTTGCTAGTTTAACTGATAATGGTACAGGTACACATTCTATTTCTTTTTCAAACACAATGAATAATGCTAACTACTCAACTCAAGCTACTGGAGCTGAAACTGGTTCAGGAGGAGGTGCCAATCAACTAGGTACTTTAACACGTGATGGTACATATACCAGTTCTATTGTGTCTATTTCTGGAACACACACAAATAGTGGAAATAATGTAGACAATCAAAGAATGCTGGTTACAATACACGGAGATTTAGCATGAGTACAATCACAGTAACAAATATAAAAGCTACAGGTGAAACAGCTAGTCGTTCAGTCTCAGGAGTTGCGGCTATGTATATAAGCATAGATCAGTCTTCACCTAGTATTCTAAAAAGTCTTAATGTGTCTAGCATTGTGGACAACGGCAGTGACTCTACAAGCACAAACTACACTAACAACTTTAGCGATAGTAATTATGCTACTACCTACGGGTTACGTGAAGGATCGGGTGAAAATGACTTTAGAGCCGTTATGGGTTCTACTACCTCTGGGTACTACACTAGTAGCTCACAGCGTTGTTATGGTGCTGGCTATGATGGTGGGGATGCATCTCTTAATTTTATGTTCTTAGTTTCACACGGAGACCTATCATGAGTACAATAAACGCAGCAAACATTACTGATGGTACAGACACAGTTGCAACAGGGTATGTAGTCAATGGGTCTGCAAGGGTTTGGGTTAATATTGATGGTAGTGGAACAATCTCAATAGAAGACAGCTTTAATGTAAGTTCTATAGTTGATCAGGGTTCTGGAATTTATACAACAAATATTACTAGTTCTTTTACAAACATAAATTACGCATACGTTGCTGAAAGCACAAATTACCATGCAGCCTTAAACTCAAGTTCTAAAGCATCTAGTTCTTTTAGGGTAGGTGTATTTAGTCAAGCGCACTCACTTGAAGACAGTGGGCAAGTATGTGCTACTGCATTCGGAGACCTAGCATGATAGCACATCTATGGGATAGATTAGCAGATGCTAAAGCAAGGTTAAAACCAGTACAATCTAAGTATCGTGTACTGTTTGAGAACCCTGCTGAACCAGAAGCACCAGCTGCAGTACTTGTACCTGATCCTAATTGGCTAGCAGCAGCATTAGATGGTAATGTACTACCTCCAATTGATACATATTTACGTGATCAAAATGTACCAGATGGTGAACCTAAAGAACATCCATATGCTAAGCCTATTGGTGCTATGACAGAAGAACAAGCAATAGAATATTTAGTAATGAAAGATATTAGTCCAGCAATCTGGCGGGACTACAAAGGCAACAGAACAATCATGAAGATTGTACCAGTAGAATTGATCCCATCGGATCGTAGCTTCCGCAATGCGTGGAGAATAACTCAAGCTGAACAGGAGATCGCAGCATGACCACTTTTATTAATATCGATGGGGTTTCTAAAGATGCCTCAAGTTTAACAGTACCTTCTGATCGTACCTTTCGTGGTGCATGGGAGTTTAATTCAGAAGTAGTTGAAGTGAGTATGACAGCCGCTAAAGCTATTCATAAAGACAATCTACGTGCAGAGCGTAAACCAAGATTAGAAGTTTTGGATGTCTCATATATGAAAGCATTAGAAGCCGGAACAGGTGCACCAGCAATTGCAACAGAAAAAGATACACTTCGCAATATTACAGCAGATGCACGTATAGATGCAGCAACTACACCAGATGAACTGAAAGCATTAACACTATCTGTTTTATTAGGCGAATAATAGCTCTATTTTTTATTATAAATAGTACTGTATAAGACAGGAATAAACAATGGCAAAACCTAATTCAAGAGACACTTTAATAGACTATGCAAAGCGTAGATTAGGCGAACCTGTACTCGAAATAAATGTAGATGAAGATCAGTTGGAAGATAGACTAGATGAAGCTATTGAATACTTTCAAGAATATCATTCAGATGCAACTAAAATAGTTTATTTAAAACACCAAGTAACAGCAGATGATATCACTAATGGTTATATTCCAATACCATCAGACTATATTTTTATAAAAAGAGTTTTACCTATAAATGGTGGAAATAGTTCTAGTGGTATGTTCTCACTTGGTTATCAACTCAGGTTAAATGATCTTGCCTTAATGGGAAGATTTATGGGTGATATGGCATATTATACAATGATGCAACAGCATATCTCTATGATAGAATCAAAACTTAATGGAGTACCTCAAGTTGACTTCTCACAGTATGAAGGTAAACTTTATATACACGGAGAGTTTGAGACACAAGATATAATTGCTGGACAATATATTATTGTAGAAGCATTTCAGCTTGTTGATCCTGAAACAAATATATCTGTTTATAATGATAAGTGGCTGAAAAAATATGTAACAGCACTTATAAAACAACAGTGGGGACAAAATCTCAGTAAGTTTGAAGGAATGCAATTACCTGGTGGTGTAACTATGAATGGAATGGTTATACTAGAAGCAGCTAATGCAGAAGTCTTGAAACTTGAAGAGGATATAAGAATGGAACATGAACTCCCTGTAGACTTCTTTGTAGGTTAGTATGCGTAATTTATATTTCTCAGATGGCTTTAAATCAGAACAACTTCTATATGAAGATTTAATTATAGAAGCAGTAAAGATATATGGTCAAGACCTATATTATATGCCAAGAGATTTGGTTAATATTGATTCTGTATTTAAAGAAGATCCAGTTTCATCTTTTAATTCTAGTTATAGAGTTGAAATGTATGTTGAAAACAATGATGGGTTCGACGGCGAAGGTGATCTGTTTAGTAAATTTGGAGTTGAGATTAGAGATAGTGTCACTCTTATTATGGCTAAAAGACGGTGGAACGAAACTGTAAGAAAATACGATAATGAGATTGATACAGATAGACCATCAGAAGGCGATCTAATCTATACACCATTTGCTAAAAAACTATTTCAGATTATGCATGTTGAACACGAACAACCATTTTATCAATTAAATAATCTACCTGTATATAAACTCAGATGTGAATTATTTGATTATAATGATGAAGATATTGATACAGGTAATCCAGATATTGATCGTATTGAAACAGATAATGCCTTTAGTTTTGATTTAACACTTGATAGTGATTCACTTGGATTTATTACTGGCGAGACAGTAAATCAAACTATTGCAGATGGTATCATTATGTCTGGCGAAGTTGCTTCATGGAATTCAGATACTAATGTACTAAAAGTTATTCATTCTGGTGCTGATGATGGTAATTTCCATACCTTTATTACAAATACTCAGATACAGGGTTCAACAAATAACACACCAGGCTCTGGTATACCAGTGCTTTCTGGTGCAAATGTTATCTCGATCACTGAATCTAATAACGTAATATCTAATGAACAGAATTTAGACTTTGCTACAGAAATAGAAGATTTCTTGGATTTCTCTGAAAGTAATCCATTTGGTGAAGTTGTTAAAAGCACAGGATTTACTAGCTAATGTTTGATAATTATTTCTACCATGAGAGACTTAGAAAAACTGTTGCAATATTCGGTTCTCTTTTCACTAAAATATATGTAATAAGAACAGATGTTAATAATAAAGTTCTGAGTACAGTTCGTGTACCTTTATCATATTCTCCTAGATCAAAATTTCTTGTAAGATTGCAACAGATAGGTGAGTTTGGTAAAGACGATTCTGTTGCTATTAAACTTCCTAGAATGTCTTTTGAAATGACTTCAATAGCATATGACTCGACAAGACAATTAGCAAAGACTAACACTCAGTTAAGAACTGCAAGTGCAAATGATGCTAATCAAAGAGCGAAGATTAGACAGTCGACTCCTTATATAGTTACATTTACTTTAGGTATCTATGCAAATAACCAAGATGATGCATTACAGATTGTAGAACAGATACTACCTTACTTTGCACCACAGTATACTGTAACGATGAAACCATATAAAGACTATCCTGATATAAAAGAGGATATACCTATTACTTTGCAATCTGTATCCTTTATTAATGAAGGTGAAGGTTTACAAGAGCAAAGACAAACAGTACAATATGTATTAGACTTTGAAGTTAAAATTGATTTTAATGGACCTATTGATGATGGTAAAGTTATTACTAAGGCTATTACTGAACTTCAAATAAATGAAGGTACCAATTATCTTAAAACTACCCTTACGCCAAACCCTAGTACAATCTATCATGATTCAGACTTTGGTTTTTTCGAAACTTATGATTATGCGGATATAAGTAGTGATGACTCAGGATAACGATAAAGTCCAAAACGACTATGAAAAGTCAAGGGACACATACTATGATCTTATAGACAAGGGTAAAGATGCTCTTGAGCTAATGATGGAAGTTGCAAGAGAATCAGAACACCCACGTGCTTTTGAAGTCTTGTCTGGACTGATGAAAAATATTGCTGATGTTAATGATAAGGTTATGGATCTAAATAAGAAACATAAAGATATTAACAAAGAAGAACCAACAAAGCAAATTGAAAGCCAAACAACTAATAATATGTTTATAGGTTCCACTGCAGACTTGCAAAAGATGTTGCAGCAAGTAAATAAACCAACCGAAGTTAAAGATAACGTAATTGATATAACTCCTAGATTAAATGATGACGAACAACACTGACGGTTATCTTGGCAATGTTAACGTAAAACGTGACGGAATTGTCAGTAACTGGACTCAAAAAGAAATACTAGAATATAAAAAGTGTATGGATGATCCTGTTCACTTTGCAAAGCGCTATTGTAAAGTCATATCTTTAGATGATGGGCTTGTTAACTTTAATCTTTATCCCTACCAAGAAAAAATGTTTGAGCATTTTAATAATAATCGTTTTAGTATTGTTCTTGCTTGTAGACAATCTGGTAAATCTATTTCATCAGTAGCATATATTCTATGGTTTGCTTTATTCCACTCAGAAAAGACTGTTGCCATATTAGCAAACAAAGGTGCGACTGCACGTGAGATGTTGGCACGTATTACACTTATGTTAGAGAACTTACCATTCTTTCTACAACCAGGCACTAAAGCACTTAATAAAGGTTCTCTTGAATTTTCTAATAATAGTAGAATCATTGCAGCTGCCACAAGTGGCTCATCTATTCGTGGTATGTCTATCAACCTTTTATTCTTAGACGAGTTTGCGTTTGTTGAGAATGATGCTACCTTCTTTACATCTACATATCCAGTTATCTCGGCTGGTAAAGAAACTAAAGTTATTATTACTTCTACAGCAAACGGCATTGGTAATGTCTTCCATAAGATATGGGAAGGCTCAATGCAAAAGACAAACGAATTTAAACCAATGCGAGTTGATTGGTGGGATGTGCCTGGGCGAGATGTTAATTGGAAAAAACAAACAATAAACAATACTTCTCAGTTACAGTTTGATCAAGAGTTTGGTAATACATTCTTTGGTACTGGAGATACACTGATTAATGCAGAGACACTTCTATCACTAAGAGCAAAGGCTCCTGTGAGAGTAAACGGTGATTGTTTAATCTATGAAGAAACTATACCAAAGCATGAATATGTTATGTGCGTTGATGTTGCACAAGGAAGAGGACAAGATTATTCTACTTTTAATTTGATCGACATTAGCACAAGACCTTTTAAACAGGTTGCTGTATATCGCAATAATACTATATCTCCTATCCTCTTCCCAGATATTATTTATAAATTTGCAAAAGCCTATAATAATGCTTATGTAGTAATTGAGAATAATGATCAAGGATCTGTAGTATGTAATGGATTATATCATGACTTAGAGTATGAGAATATGCATCTTGAATCAATGGTTAAGGCTAACGGTCTTGGTGTGCGTATGGATAGAAAAGTAAAAAGAATTGGTTGTTCTTCTTTTAAAGATATTATTGAAAATAATAAACTAGATATTGTTGATGAACAAACTATTATAGAAATATCAACATTTGAAGCCAAGGGTCAATCCTTTGAGGCATCTAATGGTAACCATGACGACTTAGTAATGAACTTTGTTATGTTTGGTTACTTTGCTGGTTCTACATACTTCTCAGAGATGACTGACATTAATCTAAAGAGTATGCTATTCGAACAAAGAATGAATGAAATAGAAAATGATGTACTACCATTTGGTTTTATCGACGATGGAGTACCAGACTTACCTCAAGCAGATCCAATGAGAGTAGGTTGGGGCATAAGTGAAGTGTGGGATCCAGATTTATAATAACTTATAAATAACATTAATATTGAAATCCCGTCGTATTATGATCACTTATTATTAGCTTAAAGGAAAAACAAATGGCAATTGGAACACCATCCCAAAGTCCAGCAGTTGTTATCAAGGAAGTTGATCTATCAGGCGTAGTGCCTAATGTTCAATCTACTATGGGTGCAATTGTAGGCAACTATCGTTGGGGACCGGTTGAAACGAGAGAAAGAATCAGTGATGAATCTCAACTCGCAGCAACGTTCGGCAACCCAGACGACACACATTCTATAGATTTTCACACTGCTGCATACTATTTACGATATAGTTCAGACTTAACTGTCACTAGAACAGTAAATGGCGCAATTAATGCACATGATAATGTTAATGCATCAGCAGACAATCCACTAGTCAAGAACCGAGACAACTGGGATGACCAGATAGCGTCACGAGATTCTGACGGACACACATTCATTGCAAAATGGCCAGGAGAAATGGGTAACTCACTTAAAGTTTCCGTATGTCCTGCTCATACAGCATCATTCGCAGGTTGGGCTTATAAATCCAGCTTCGACAATCAACCAGGAACATCAGCTACTGCTTCTGATCTAAACGCTTCAAATGATGAAATTCATATTGTTGTTATTGATACACTAGGAAATTTTGGTGCTAAAGGTGCCGTTCTTGAAACATTCCCATTTGTATCATTGGCTACTAACTCTAAACAAGCAGATGGTTCAACAAACTATGCAGTAAATGTTGTTAATAATGCTTCTCAATATGTTTGGATGGCAGGCTTTGAAACAGCATTCTCAGATGTTGGTGCTGGTACAACAGCAGATAACGCAGATGATTTCATTCTTTCAGCTCCAGCAGTTAAAGAGTATCAAATGGCTGGCGGAACAAACTCTGCAGCATTAACACCAGCTGGTGTTGCAACAGGCTTTGATTTATATGAAGATCAAGACACAGTAGAAGTTGATTTCTTAGTTGCACCATCAATGAATAGTAGAACAGATCATACAACTGTTGTTAATGATCTTGCAGCTATAGCTATTGCTAGAAAAGACTGTGTCGCAGTTGCTTCTCCAGCAAGATCAGATGTTGTAGGGCTTGCAGATGCAAACACTATCACAACTAATATCGAAACTACAGCAGATACATTTACAGCAACTTCATACTTAGTTGCAGATAGCAACTTCTTAAAGGTATATGATAAATACAACGATAAGTATATTCATATCCCAGCGGCATCATCTACAGCAGGTATTATGTCTGCATCAGATGCTAATGCAGCACCTTGGGTATCACCAGCAGGAGCAAGACGTGGCTCTTACTTAGGTGTAACTAACTTGGCTTATAGCCCAACAAAAGCACAACGAGACACATTGTATAAAGCAAGTGTTAACCCAGTTGCTAATATTCCTGGGCAAGGAGTATTATTGTTTGGTGATAAAACACATATGAATAGACCATCAGCATTTGATAGAATCAATGTTCGCAGACTATTCTTAACTGTTGAAAGAGCTATCGGCGAAGCAGCTAAAAATGTAATGTTCGAACTTAATGACGAATTTACAAGAGCTGAGTTTGTTAATATTGTAGAGCCACTCTTGAGAGAAATCAAGGGTAGACGTGGTATTACAGACTTTAAAGTTGTATGTAACGAAACTAACAATACAGCAGCCGTAATCGACCGAAATGAATTTGTAGCAAATGTCTTCATTAAACCAGCAAGATCAATTAACTTTATCACATTAAACTTTGTGGCAGTTAGATCCGGTGTTGAGTTTGAAGAAGTTGTTGGTACAGTATAAGTAACTGGAAAGGAAAAAAATAAATGGCTATTCTCGGAGTAGATGACTTTAAAGCCAAAATTGCAGGTGGTGGAGCACGCCCTAACCTTTTCAAGGCTACGGTAAACTTTCCAGCATATGCAGGCGGAGATGTCGAACAAACGTCTTTCATGTGTAAAGGCGCACAACTTCCGGGTTCAACTATCGCACCATTGCCTATCTCATTTAGAGGTAGACAGTTGCAAATTGCAGGTGATAGAACATTTGAACCATGGACTGTGACAATTATCAATGACACTAACTTTGTTGTTAGAGATGCAATGGAACGTTGGATGAACGGAATTAACGGTCACACAACTAACGTTGGTCTTGTTAACCCAGCAGACTATCAAGCAGACCTAGTTGTAGACCAATTGGATCGTGACGAAACTATTCTAAAGACATATAACTTTAGAGGTTGTTTCCCTACGAATATTTCACCAATTGATCTTAACTATGATGCATCAGGACAGATTGAAGAATTCACTGTTGAATTCCAAATCCAATACTGGGAATCAGATACAACTTCTTAAAGTGTATATAAATAATAAGGTGGAGGGGATAACTCTCCACCTAACTCTAATTTGGACGAAAGAAATATGGCAGATAATCGAGGACTAAAATTATTTGGATTTGAGATTCGACGTGCTGGTCAACCAACTGGTACTAAGAACAAACTTGATTCTATCGTTCCACCAACAGATGATGATGGTGCAGGATATGTAACTGCATCAGGTTCACACTTTGGACAATATATTAATCTTGATGGCGACGAATCCAAAGACAACTCAGAACTTATTAGACAATATCGTGGCGTTGCTATGCACCCTGAAGTGGATGCAGCAGTAGAAGACATTGTTAATGAGTCTATTACTATTGAAGATAATAAATCCGCAATCGAGGTTATACTTGATAATGTGGAAACTTCTGATAAAATTAAAAAAGAAATTCAGGAAGAGTTTAAAAGTATTCTTTCTATGTTAAAGTTTAATGAACTAGGGCACGACATCTTTCGCAGATGGTATGTAGATGGTAGAATTTATCACCATCTAGTTGTTAACGAATCAAATACTAAAGCTGGTATACAAGAGATCAGACATATTGATGCTACTAAAATCCGTAAGGTAAAAGAAGTAAAGTCAAAAAAAGATCCAGTAACTGGTGCTAAAATAATTGAAAAGGTAGATGAACATTTTATCTATCAAGAAAAACCAGGCCAACAAACAAGTGGAGTCAAACTTACTACTGATTCAATCAGTTATGTGACTTCTGGTTTGTTGGATGACCAACGTAAAAAAGTTGTGTCCTATCTTCACAAAGCGTTAAAACCCATCAACCAGTTAAGGATGATGGAAGATAGTCTGGTGATTTATAGGTTGTCAAGAGCACCAGAACGTCGTATTTTCTATATTGATGTTGGTAACTTACCAAGAGGTAAAGCCGAAGAATATATGAAAAACATTATGACTAAGTATCGTAATAAACTTGTTTATGATGCAAACACTGGTAAACTAAAAGATGATCGTAAACATATGTCTATGTTGGAAGACTTCTGGCTACCAAGACGTGAAGGCGGAAGAGGTACTGAAATCTCTACACTTCCAGGTGGCGAGAACTTAGGACAGATAGACGATATTATATACTTCCAAAAGAGGCTATATAAATCTTTAAACGTACCAGTATCAAGATTAGAGCAAGAGCAAGCTGCAGGGCTATTAGGTAGATCAACAGAGATTAACCGTGATGAACTTAAATTTCAAAAGTTTATTGATAGACTACGCCGCAGGTTCTCTACACTATTCTTAGAGGTTCTTAGAAAACAATTAATGCTGAAAGGCATTATTACAAATGAAGACTGGGAAGCATGGCGCAATAATATTATTGTTGACTATTCATCAGATAATCATTTTGCAGAACTAAGAAATGCTGAACTTGTAAGAGAAAGATTGCAGACATTAGATATGACTCAACAATATGTTGGCGAGTTCTACTCTAAAGAATGGGTATTTAAGAATATATTGAATCTGAACGAAGAAGAAATCGAACAGATGAAGAAAGAAATGGCTGATGAACAGTCTAGTGGTGAAGTTGATGATGAGCAAGATGAACCACAAGAGCAAGAGGCTCCAATTGTAAAAGATGATGAGGAATAAATCATGAGTGAAATAGAAGTAGAAGATCCGGTTGTTGCTTCAACAGGAATTGGTGATTGGATTGATGCAGTAACAAGTAAAGATTATGCTACAGCAGATCCTATTTTTAAAGAGTTAATGTCTGATCGCATGAATGATGCATTAGATGCAGAAAAGATTAAAGTTGCTGGAGAAATCTACAACGGTGAAGAGCCAGAACAGGTAGAAATGGAATTTGATGAAGCAGAAACTTCAGAAGATAATGCTGAAGAAACTGAAGAAATGCCTGATATTGATGGTCATCCAGTATAAATAATATTTTGTATAAATAAATGTAACAAAAGGTTATATTGATGAAAAGTTTTTTAGAGATCCGTGAAGCTATGTCGAAAGGCATGCCTAAGGGCACTCACGTATTTGATACTAAAGTAAAAGGTATCGAAGTAATGGTACATAAAGAAGGCAGTAAGTTTACTGTATATGTGGACCGTGAAAAACTAGATACTTTTCGTGACCTCGGTTCAGCCAAAAAGGCTGGGCTTGAATTTGTAAAACAATATAAAGGTTAATGAGATGAAGCTGATTACAGAATATACCGAAACCGATGTGCAATGCATTGTAGAAGCCAAAGAAGACGGTTCTAAGAACTACGTCATCGAGGGTATATTTGCTATGGCTGAATCTAAAAACAGAAACGGAAGAGTTTATCCTAAACCAATTATGGAAGCAGCGGTAAACAAATACGTTACTGAACAAGTAAAAACTAAGAGAGCTGTTGGAGAGTTAAATCACCCTGAGGGGCCAACAGTAAACTTAGATAAGGTATCCCATCTTATTACTGATCTCAAATTTGAGGGAAATAATGTGATGGGTAAGGCACAAATTTTGGATACACCAATGGGAAAGATTGTAAAAGGTCTACTTGATGGCGGTGTTCAACTAGGAGTGTCAACTCGTGGTATGGGTAGCCTCATGCAACAAAATGGCGCACAAGTTGTCAAAGACGACTTTATTCTTAATACGGTTGATATCGTACAAGATCCATCAGCACCGAATGCTTTCGTAAATGGAATTATGGAAGGTGTAGACTGGGTATGGAATAACGGCATTATTGAAGCAAGAGAAATTGAAAGAATGGAGACTGAAGTTAAAAAGGCTCCACGTGCTGATCTTTATGAGACACAGACACGTGAGTTTAAGAATTTCCTCTCGTTACTCAAAACAAAAAGCATGTAAGGAGTCAAAATGGCTGATCAAGAAAATGCGATCATAGAAGCCGAACTCCATGACGAGGACGTTATGGAAGAAGGTCATGATCCAAAAAATGCCGAAGCAGCATCTGTCGACAGTGTCGATGCAGCAGCTAAAGCAGTTAAAACACAAGCCCCGGTTCCAAAGACAAAAGCTGGAATGATCAATGCTATGTATGGTAAAATGAAAAAGATGAATAAATCATCTTTGACTGCATCATACGGCAAAATGATGGGTGAAGAAGTAGAAGCGGACGAAACTAATGTTGTTGCAGAAGATGCAATGGCTGCAGTACAATTCGATTATACAACTGAACTCGATGCATTGGTTGAATCTGAAGCAACTCTTTCTGAAGAGTTCAAAGAGAAAACAGCAGTAATCTTTGAGTCGGCTATTAAAACAAAACTTTCAGAAGAAATTGATCGACTGGAAGAAACATATGCAACTGAATTAGCTGAGGAAGTTTCTACTATGAAAACTGACTTAGTTGAAAAAGTTGATAGCTACCTAAACTATGTCGTAGAATCATGGATGGAAGACAACAAAGTTGCAATCCAAGCCGGACTACGTACAGAAATTGCTGAAGGTTTCATGAACAAGTTGAAAGACGTGTTTGAGGAATCTTACATTGCAGTACCAGATGAGAAAGTTGACATGGTTGACGATCTTGCTGAGCAAGTACAAGAACTGGAAACAGCTCTTAACGAACGTACTGAAGAAGCAATGGAAACAGCAAGCGAGCTTGAATCTATGAAACGTAATGCGGTTATCCGTGAGGCGTCTCGTGACCTAGCTGAAACACAAGTTGAGAAACTTGCCAAGTTGGTTGAAGGCATTGAATTCGATAATGAAGAAACTTTTGCAGACAAAGTTGCTATCATTAAAGAAACTCATTTCAAGCCAGAAACTGTAGAATCCACTATCGCAGAAGAAACTGAAGAGACTGGCGAAGCTGCCAGTGTTGAAGTATCAGCAATGATGGAAACATATCTTTCTGCAATCAGAAAAACATCTAAATAGAGGGAATCCAAAAGATGCAATCTTATGACAATCTCGTCGAAAAGTGGAACCCAGTACTGAACGAAGAGTCAGCTGGCGACATTAAAGACGCGCACAAACGTGCAGTAACTGCCGCTTTGCTTGAAAATACAGAAAAGGCTCTAAACGAAGAGCGTATGATCACAGAAGCAGCTCCAACAAACTCAACTGGTGGAAACATCGCTAACTGGGATCCAATCTTGATCTCATTAGTTCGTCGTGCAGCTCCAAACTTGGTAGCATACGACCTAGCAGGTGTTCAGCCAATGTCTGGTCCAACAGGACTAATCTTCGCAATGAAGTCAAAGTACACATCACAAGGTGGTACAGAGGCTCTATTCAACGAAGCAGACACAGCATTCTCTGGTACACAAGTTACTGGTGGAAATGGTGCAGCTGGACCATCTGGTTTAGATGTAACTAATGCTAATGATGCAGGCACAATCGATTCAGATCGTGTAACTGGTCAATACGGTTCTGGTATGGGTACAGACTCAGCTGAAGCCTTAGGCGATGCAGCTGGTAATGCATTCAATGAAATGGGTTTCTCAATCGAAAAAGCAACAGTGACTGCAAAATCACGTGCTTTGAAAGCTGAATACTCACTAGAGCTTGCTCAAGACTTGAAAGCAATCCACGGTTTGGATGCTGAATCAGAATTAGCAAACATCTTGTCTACAGAAATCTTAGCGGAAATTAACCGTGAAGTAATCCGTACAATCAACTCACAAGCTAAAAACGGTGCTCAAACAAGCAACTGTACAGTAAAAGGCGTATTTGACCTAACATCTGATGCAGACGGCCGTTGGTCAGTTGAGAAGTTCAAAGGCTTGATGGTACAGATTGAGCGCGAAGCTAACACCATTGCGAAAGAAACTCGTAGAGGTAAAGGTAACGTAATCATGTGTTCATCTGATGTTGCTACTGCACTTGCTGCAGCTGGAATGTTGGACTATACACCAGCTATTTCTGCTAACCTAAATGTTGATGATACAGGCAACTTGTTTGCTGGTGTTCTTAACGGCCGTACAAAAGTGTACATTGATCCATATGCAACAACAGACTATGTAACTGTAGGTTATAAGGGTACTAACCCATATGACGCAGGTGTATTCTACTGTCCATATGTACCATTGACAATGATGCGTGCAGTTGGTGAAGATAACTTCCAACCAAAAATTGGTTTCAAGACACGCTACGGCATGGCTTCTAACCCATTCGTTGGTGCTTCTCCTGCAGATGGTTTAGCTAACCCTAAATCAAACCAATACTACAGAATCTTCCGTGTTGACAACATCTTAGACACATAAGAATTAATAAACAGAAGAGGGTTTAACCTCTCCTACCTAAACTGGGCTGCCTTAGGGTAGCCCTTTTTTTTGTATAAATACTATTATAAATTGGAGGCATTATGGCAGAGCTAACAAAGAACCAAAACTTTTTACAACCATCTGGTTATAAAATTAGCATAGATAGGGCTAATTATCCTAATCTTGAATTTTTTGTGCAGTCCGTACAGCACCCTTCAGTTTCTGTTCCAATGACAGAAATTACTTATCCTAGAGCAAATGTACATATGCCTGGGGATAAACTAATTTATGATGAAGTTACATTTGATTTACTCTTAGATGAAGATATGAATGCATATATTGAGATGCACAATTGGTTAAAAAGATTAGTCGAGGATAAAGTGCGAGGTGCTTCTCAGAGACATCTACAAACAGCTAGCACTGCTGATATAACTTTGACCCTACTATCCAGTCATAATAATTCTACTAAAAAGTTTATCTACAGAGATTGTGTACCAACAAATATTGGTGGTGTGCAAATGTCTTCTAATGTGACTGATGTTGCTTTTATTAATGTGCCAGTAGGCTTCGCATTTACTTACTTTGATATTGTATAGATAGTTATGATTATGATGGAGATATATTATGAACCTGGAATCCGTTCTGGAGATGTGGAAAAAAGATAGTCAGATTGAACAGTATAATCTTGACGAGACTAGCCGCAATACACCACAGTTGCATGCAAAATACTTAGAACTGCTTTCTATTGCTAAACTGCAATTAAAGAAAGCTGAGCACACACAAAAATCTTTACTTCACAAAAAATGGCTTTACTATAATGGTAAGATGAGCCAAGAAGAAATTGTTGAACTAGGCTGGGAGTTTGATCCTTTTAATGGTCTTAAAGTATTAAAAGGTGAAATGGAATATTACTATAATTCAGATATAGATATTCAGAAGTCAGAAGAAAAGTTGACTTACTATAAAACCCTTATTGAAACACTAACTGAAATAGTAACCAATCTAAACTGGAGACACCAGACAGTTGGTAATATGATTAAATGGAGGCAGTTCGAAGCCGGTGGATAATATCTATGTAAAGAAAAAGAATGAATCGGTACTACATGTTGGTACTGATATGGGTATATCAAATGAGTTGTCTGATTTTTTCAGCTTCTTTGTGCCTGGGTATAAATTCATGCCAGCATATAAGAATAGAGTGTGGGATGGCAAGGTAAGATTGTTTAATGCTCAAAGCTGCGAACTACCAGTCGGTTTATTTCCATATCTAAAAGAGTTTGCAGGACCTAGACAGTATACAGTAGAAGTAGATCATGATGCATTTTATGGTATACCTGGTGCAACTAATGATGTAGATGTAGATGAGTTTGTAAAATTTATAGAAGAATTAAATCTATCATCACGTGGTAATAAAATTAAGCCTAGAGACTATCAGCTGGAGGCTGTACTAGAAGGTATTCATAGGAAGCGCGCTATCTTGTTAAGCCCTACTGGCTCTGGTAAATCTCTTATCATATACTTGCTTATGCGGTATCTGTTAGAAAGAACCAAGAAAAAAGTATTGATTATTGTACCAACAACAAGTCTAGTGCAACAAATGTATGCTGACTTTGAAGATTACTCTGCCTATGAGGATAAATGGAATCCTGAAACTGAATGCCATAGAATTTATTCTGGTAAACCTAAGATGAATATGAGCCAACGTGTGTTTATCTCTACATGGCAATCTGTCTATAAATTACCTGGTGCTTGGTTTGAGCAGTTCGGTACAGTCTTTGGAGACGAGGTACATGGATTCAAGTCTAAATCTCTGACTGGAATTATGAATAAGTCAAGAGATGCCGCATATAGATTTGGTACCACTGGTACTTTAGATGGTACTCAAACGCACAAGCTCGTATTAGAAGGTCTTTTTGGTAAGATATATAATGTAACCACCACAAAAAAGCTACAAGATGATGAGACACTTGCAGCACTAGATATTAAGGTAATGCTTTTAAAATATCCAGATGAGGTGCGAAGAGCATTTGGTAAGAAGCAATACCATGATGAGATAGATTATATCGTAACCAACGAAGCAAGAAATAATCTAATTAAGAATTTAGCAATTGATCAAGAAGGTAATACATTAGTTTTATTTCAATTAGTAGATAAACATGGTAAAGTATTATTTGATTTAATTAGAGAAGCTGCACATGAGAGAAGAAAAGTTTTCTTTGTAAGCGGCGAGACAGAAACTTCAGATAGAGAGGCAATAAGAAAAATTGTTGAGAAGCAGAAAAACTCCATTATTGTTGCAAGCTTGGGTACCTTTAGTACCGGTATCAATATTCGTAATCTTCATAATATTGTTTTTGCTTCTCCTAGTAAATCCCAAATTAAAGTGTTGCAATCTATCGGACGAGGTCTCAGACAGTCAGACGATGGTAGGACAACAACATTATATGATATCGCAGACGACTTACATTGGAAAGCAAGAAAAAATTATACTTTAGTGCATAGTGCCGAACGTATTAAGATATATGCAAAAGAATCCTTCAACTATAAAATTTACGAGATAGAGTTAAAAACATGAATGAGCCTTATTTAAGACAGTTTAAATTAACAACTGGAGAAGAAATTATATGCGAAATCCTTGAATGGAATGATGAAGAAACTGATTTGATTGTTATTAGACACGCTGTAGAAATACAATATATAGTTAAAGATTCCTACAGAATGTGCACTATGAGGCCTTGGTTATTGCAACAAGTACAAAATGAATTCTTTCAAACGCTTAGTGCTAACCATGTTGTTGCTGATGCAAAGCCAGCTATGGAGACAAGGGCTAATTGGAAAGAAACTGTAGACTTTTTTCTTGAGGCAAACCAACTTGAAGAACCAAGTGAAAGTCCTCTTAACTTAGAATCAGATGATAGTATAGATGAAGTATTAGGAAAAGTCTTAAAATTTCCAAAGGACAAGATGCATTAATTGTATACCATCTACCCCTAAAAGCTGTTAGCTTATTATAACACAGATCAGACAATCTGTAAACCCCCAAAATGAATTATTTTTAATTATTTTCTTGTTTACAACCTTTTTAAAATGTAGTATAATGGAAATATTGAAAGGACTATATTATGGCCAGAACAAAAAGAAAATCCATTCACTATGTTAATAATGCAGATTTCTCATCTGCTGTAGTTGAATATGTTACTGTTGTTCAAAAAGCAAAAGCAGACGAAATAACCCTACCTATTGTACCAGACTATATTGCTCAGTGCTTCCTAAAGATCGCTGAAGGCTTGTCTCACAAGTCAAACTTTATTCGCTATACATATCGCGAAGAAATGGTAATGGATGCGGTTGAGAATTGTCTGAAAGCTATTGAGAACTATAACTTAGAGGCAGCTACTCGCACGGGTAAGCCTAATGCCTTTGCTTACTTTACACAGATTAGTTGGTATGCATTTCTAAGACGTATTGCTAAAGAGAAAAAGCAACAAGATATTAAATTTAAGTATCTAACCAATAGTGGCGTAGAAGCATTTATGGATGTTGGTGAAGCTGGTGAATTCCAGAACATTGTAGCATCTAATTTTGTTGATCAGCTAAAGGATCGTATTGATAAAGTTAAAGATACTGACCTAGCTGTTAAAGAATTGGTTAAGAAAGAAAAGCGAAAGAAGCGAGAAGTCAAAGTGGACTCAGATTTGAGTGGGTTTATTGAATGAAAGTAGCGATCATAAATGACACTCATTGTGGTATCCGTAATAGCTCTGACATATTTATCGATAATGCAGAGAAATTTTATAATGATATATTTTTTCCTTATCTTTTGGAACATGGTATTCAGCATATCTTGCATCTTGGTGATTACTATGATAACAGGAAGTTTATCAATTTCCGTGCTCTTAACCGTAATCGTCAACATTTTCTTAAACCGCTAAGAGACCATGGCATTACTATGGATATTATCTGTGGTAATCACGACACGTTCTATAAGAATACTAATGAACTAAACAGCTTAAAAGAGTTGCTAGGGCATTATATGAATGAGGTAAACATTGTTAGTAAGCCTAAGGTTATGGAATATGGTTCTCTCAAGATGGGTTTGGTACCATGGGTATGTGCAGAGAATGAAAAGCAATCCCTTGAATTCCTAGCCAATGCTAAATGTGATTGGATTGGTGGGCACTTTGAGATTGCTGGCTATGAGATGATGAAGGGCATTAAGAACGAACACGGGTATGATAGAAGCCTATTTAAGAGATTTGAAAAGGTATTATCCGGACACTTTCATACTAAATCAAGCCAAGATAATATTGAGTACCTTGGATCACAAATGGAATTCTTTTGGAATGATGCACATGATCCCAAGCATTTTCATATACTTGATACGGAAACAAGAACTCTTGAATCTGTTCGTAATCCTCATACTATTTTCCACCGTATTAGATATGATGATAGCAACTATGACTACATGGAATATGATCTATCTCAAGTAGAAAATAAATTTGTTAAAATTGTCGTAATTAATAAGGGAGACCTATTTACTTTTGACCGGTTTGTTGATAGAATACAAAATAGGCCAATACACGAATTAAAGATTGCTGAAACCTTTGATGAGTATCTTGGCGATTCTGTAGATGATGAAAATATATCGGTAGAGGATACCACACAATTACTTGATAGTTATGTGGATGGTGTTGATACTGATCTTGATAAAGATAGACTGAAAGGTAAGATGCGTGACTTATTAACAGAAGCACAGGCATCAGAGATTGCATGATCATATTCCGAACATTAAAATATAAAAACTTCTTATCGACTGGTAACAAGTGGGTTGAGATTGACTACACAAAGACAAAATCAACTCTGGTTATTGGTCATAACGGTGCTGGTAAATCAAGTATGCTTGATGCACTATCATTTGCCTTATTTGGTAAACCACACCGAAATATTAATAAAGGTCAACTAGTAAACTCTATTAACAAGAAAGATAGCCTTGTTGAAGTAGAATTTACTATTGGCAAAGCACACTTTAAAGTTGTACGAGGTATTAAACCTAACATCTTTGAGATTTGGAAAGATGGTGTTATGATTAATCAAGCATCTCATTCCAAAGAGTACCAGAAGATCCTTGAGCAGAATATCATTAAGTTGAATCACAAATCATTTCATCAGATTGTGGTACTAGGCTCATCCTCCTTCATTCCCTTCATGCAGCTGGCATCACAACACAGGCGAGATGTTATTGAGGATCTTCTGGACATTAATATCTTTAGTAAGATGAATTCACTTGTAAAAGAAAAGTCATCATCACTAAAAGACTTAATTAAGAATGTTGTATATGATATTGAACTTACAAAAGAAAAGATTGATATACAGCGTAAGTATATACGTGATGTAGAAAATCTAAGTAATGATCAAGTTGATGTTCGTAAGTTAGAAATAGAAACTGCACTTACTGATATTGAAAAGTATCAAGAAGAAAATACATTATTATCTAATGAGATTGATGAAAGACAAGATGGCCTTAAAGAAAATCTTAAATCTAGTAGTGATAAGAAACAAAGTTTACTACAGTTTAAAGCAGAGTTTAATCAAAAGATTAAGGTACTTGTTAAAGAAACAAAATTCTATGAAGAGAATGATGACTGCCCTACTTGCTCACAAACAATTAGTGAAGACCTTAGGACAGAAAAGCTATCTGTAGCCAAAGATAAAGCAACAGAGCTACAGAATGCATTAAATGATGTCTCTGAACAATCTACTAAAGTTGAGCAAGATATTACAAAGTTTACTGCAATCACAGATGAGATCAGAGATCGTACTGGTATTATTAGTGGCAACAACAGAGAGATTACTAGGCTGCAAGGTCAGATTGGATCTGCTAATGATGCTATTAAAAAGATACAAGGTACTGATGGTGATCTAAGTGTAGAAAAGAATACACTTCAAACACTTGTAGAAAGCCGTAATGATCTGACTGAGACTAAACTTGTCAAGAATGAAGAACTATCATATAATATGGCTATGGCAGAGATGCTAAAAGATACTGGTATTAAAACTAAGATTGTCAAAGAATACTTGCCAGTCATTAATAAACTTACTAATCAGTACCTACAAATCCTAGACTTTTTTGTACACTTTAATCTTGATGAGAGTTTCCAAGAGACTATCCGCTCAAGACATCGTGACAACTTCTCATACGACTCTTTCTCTGAGGGTGAGAAGCAACGTATTGACTTGGCACTACTCTTTACTTGGCGACAAATTGCTAAGATGAAGAACTCTGTGGCAACCAATTTACTAATACTTGACGAGACCTTTGATAGTTCATTGGATCATGAAGGTGTTGGTAACTTAATGAAAATCATCTATTCACTTGGTGATGATGCTAATGTCTTTGTTATATCACATAAAGGAGAAATCTTAGATGATAAGTTTGAAGGCAAGATCGAATTTGTTAAAGATAAAAACTTTAGCAAAATTAAATAAAATGGTTTACAACTTGACCAATATGGTATATAATGGTCATATTAATTCAACTGGAGTATATTATGGAATTATCTGAAAACACTCTTTCTATTCTTAAAAACTATGCTGGTATCAATTCCAACATTGTAATAGAAAAAGGCAATACTGTTAAAACTATCTCAGAGGCAAAGAATGTTATGTCTTCTGCCTCTATCGTGGAAGACTTTCCACAAGCATTTGGTATCTATGATCTAAATGAATTTCTTGGTGTCCTAAGTTTGGTGGATACACCTAATCTAGTATTTCAAGAAGACTATGTGACTGTCGGAGATTCCTCTGGTCGCAGTAAAGTAAAATATTTCTTCTCTGATCCTGAAATGCTAACAAAGCCAGGCAAAAATGTGAATATGCCAAGTGCAGACATTTCTTTCACACTTGATGCAGATACACTTGGTCGCATTAAACGTGCTGCAACAGCACTAGGTCACAACGAGGTATCGATCACCGGCAAAGATGGTGTATTAAGTATCTCTGTTGTTGATAGTAAGAATAGCACATCTAATGCTTATTCTATAGATGTTGCTGGAGAATTTAATGATGGAGTAGATTTTAATTTTATTCTAAATATTTCAAACTTAAAGGTAATGCCTGGAGATTATAATGTTGGTATCTCCTCTAAACGCATCTCGCACTGGACTAATACGGAATATGGTATTTCTTATTGGATCGCCCTTGAAAAAACATCTACATACGGAGTTTAATTGATGTCTAAAAAAGAAAATAATGAACACGACGAAACCTATGCATTGATCGCACAGATTAGTCGTAGTACAGTTGCAGTAATTGATGCAGTTGTACAAAGAGGTGGTTTCCGTGGTGAAGAACTATCCACAATTGGTACACTTAGAGATCAGTGTATTCAAGCTATCTCTATTTCTGAAACGTATGAGGCAGATAAATTATAATAGAACTTTACAACTTGTCCAAAATATTATATAATGAAATTTTTGAATATGGAGATTGTAAATGTCTGACTTCCTATGGGTAGAAAAGTATCGCCCAAAAACTATAAAAGATAGTGTCTTACCTAAAGACCTAAAAGAAACATTCCAACAATTGGTAACTACTGGTGAGTTGCCTAATATGTTGTTATGTGGTACTGCTGGTCTAGGTAAGACAACTGTTGCTAAGGCTCTATGTAATGAACTAGAGCTTGACTATATTATGATCAATGGATCCGAAGAAGGTAACATTGATACACTACGTGGTAAGATTAAACAGTTTGCTTCTACAGTATCTCTGCAAGGTGGCTATAAAGTAGTTATTCTTGACGAGGCTGATTATCTTAATCCACAAAGTACACAACCAGCCCTACGTGGGTTTATAGAAGAATTTGCAAATAATTGTAGGTTCATCTTAACTTGTAACTTTAAAAATCGTATCATTGAGCCACTGCATTCTCGTTGTGGTGTATATGAATTTAATACATCTAAGAAAGATATGGCTGGTCTTGCCGCACAGTTTATGGCACGGGCTAAGTTTGTATTAGAAACAGAAGGGATTGAATATGAAGAACCTAAACTTGCTGAAATTATCTTGGCTCATGCCCCTGATTGGCGCCGTATTCTCAACGAGCTACAAAGATTTTCAATTAGTGGCATTCTTATTCCTGGCGCTAGGATGGTTTCTACTGGTGATCAGTATGTTAATCTAATTAAACTACTTAAAGATAAAGACTTCAAAAAGATGCGGTCTTGGGTAGTTAATAATATAGATGTTGATGCATCTGCAATCTTCCGTGGTGTATATGATGGTATGAATGGATTAGTCCAACCGCAATCTATACCACAGCTTGTTCTTATATTAGCAGACTATCAATATAAGAATGCTTTTGTTGCAGATCATGAACTAAACATAGTTGCTTGTATGACTGAGATCATGGCTAATGTGGAGTTTGTATAATGGCTATAATCTTTGACTTTGAAACCTTATCTGTAGATAGAGTAAATGGTGTACTGCTTTCAATGGCTGTACTTGAGTTTGAAGAAAGCAGATTTACTCCTAAAGAACAATATTCTTATACTGAATTGTTAGAAAGTTCACGATATATTAAATTTGATGTTGAAAGTCAAGTTAAAAAATATGGTAGACAAATCAATCAGGATACGTTAAAATGGTGGGGAGAACAATCTAAAGATGCTCAAAGGCAACTAAGACCAACTGAGCTTGATGTAGATATTGACCAAGCAATACCATTCCTTAACACTCATGCTAAGAAAAAGATAGATAAAGTTTATACACGTGGTAATACATTTGATCCTATTATTATAGATTATATTGCCGAACAGTGTAAGCAAATCGTACCTTGGCCACATTGGGTTGTTCGTGATACTAGATCAATGATTGAAGGTATGTCTTGGGGTATTGATCTAAGAAATGGATTTATACCAGAAGGTTTGGAATCTGTGTTTGTCGCACATGATCCACAGCATGATATTGTTATGGATGTGATGAGACTACAGACACTAGCATTAGCGTTAGGATAGATTATGGATAGATTGACTTTATTTACTAAAGATAGATGTGTATATTGCCACATGCTACAAGAAAAACTTGATATGTGGAATATAGAATATGTAATACTAAACAACCATCCTTTACCAGATGGTCATAAAACTTACCCTCAGTTATATTATAGAGATACTGATGTACAAAAAGGTGCATCAACAGATGTCACTGAAGCAGTTCTCTTAGAAAGAATGGAGCGTGTAATGTGGCCAGGTATGGACGGAGGTATCGAAGATGTCTATTAGTCCTTTTGATTATCTAAACTCTATTAACTTTACTAAGCAAGACATCATGATGGATGATCAAGCTGAGAAAGGTTATGCACCCTTTATGGTTAATCGTGGTCTATCTTACTTTCCAGACACAGTTGCCTTTGCTAATGAGATGAATAGGTATCATCATTTAGACAATCGTCTACAATTTGACTTTCTTATAAATATCACTAGAAAGCGGAAACGCTTTTCTAAATGGGCTAAGGCTCAACCTGAAAGTGATATTGATGCTGTCAAAGTGTATTATGGATACAGTAATGAGAAAGCTAGGCAAGCTTTGACACTATTATCACCTGAACAAATAAAAATTATAAAAACAAAGGTGAGTAAAGGTGGAAAAAGAAAATAAGATCATTGAGTGGACTCCAAGTGATATGCTTGAGATTGTCCTCAATGAGCCAGATGACTTTTTAAAGATTAGAGAAACACTAACACGTATTGGTGTTGCTAGTCGTAAAGATAATAAATTATTCCAATCGTGCCATATTCTACATAAACAAGGTAGATATTTCATAGTGCACTTTAAAGAACTATTTTTGCTTGATGGCAAAAAGAGTAATCTGGAAGAGAATGATATTGGTAGAAGAAATACAATTGCGACACTTATGTCGGATTGGGGTCTTGTAAGCATACAAGGCGAACAAAATCCAAAACCAGTTGCACCTCTCAGACAGATTAAAATTATCCCATTTAAAGATAAAGATAAATGGGAACTATGTCCGAAATACAATATCGGAAACAAATAGACTATCAGCTATTCGGTAAATGAATAGCTATAGTGTATAAATATTATTGTAGTGCCGTAAGGGCTACTAACTATTCTTGCTGTTAAAAGGAGAAAAAATATGACAGGCATGAAAACACTATTCCCCTCATCCGCCTTTGTGGGCTTTGATCATCTATTCAACGAATTAGAATGGACAACAAAGCATGCACAAGATCACTATCCCCCGCATAATATCATCAAAACTAGTGAGGAAGATTACCTCATTGAGATTGCTGTTGCTGGATTTAGTAAAGAAGGCATTGAAGTTGAATATCACCAGCGAACGCTTACTGTAACTGGTGAGCATAAAAAGCAAGGTCGTGATTACATTCACCGTGGAATTTCCACTAAGAAGTTTAAGCGAACCTTTCGACTGTCTGAGAACGTAGAAGTTCACGGAGCAGATATTCAAGATGGCATTCTAGCAGTAGAACTGAAATATGTCATTCCAGAAGATCAGCGTCCTCGTAAAATCAATATTGGTCAAAACGAGGAATCACAAAATGAACCAACTAATACTAACACAAGCCAACTTCTTACAGAAAGCAATTAGCGGTCTGTTTGATTTATTTAAAGACTTAAAAACATCACGCAAAGACATGTCAGAAGCTAAAAGGACTATGAGAGAGTTATCAAAACTTTCAGATGCAGACCTTTTAGATATTGGTTTATGTCGAGGAGATATCCGAAACGTTGCTTATGGAAAACATGATCCATCAATGAGGAGATACTTCTAATGACTGAAGCAGTAATGAAATATGCCTTTGCACCGGTGGGTGGACTCTTTAGTGGATTTAATAGCTTTTTTCTATCAGTAGGAAAAGCAAAAGCAGCAGCCGAGCTTCATAGAATGGGTTACCATAAGGAAGCAAAGTATCTAATGTTGACTGACAACGAAGACTTGTGAAAGCAAATAAAAGATTAAAAAGGGGGGTTTACAATCTCCCTTTTTTGGTATATAATACCAACATACATTATGGAGATACTCATTGTCATTCTACACTTCTGTTAATCGCTACGGCAACTCTTTACTTTATCGTGGATATAATGACACTGGTCATCCAATAAGTAAACGTATTAAATACGAACCTACATTATATTTGACTTCTAAAGAAGCTGGTACAAAATATACTGGTCTTGATGGATCGCCTCTTAAAGCCATGAAGTTTGGTAAGATGTCAGAGGCAAAAGAATTTATTGATATGTACAAAGATGTGCCTGGATTTAAAATCTATGGCAATACAAACTATGTACAACAATTCATCGAAGAAAGATTTCCAGGCAATATCAAGTTTAATCCTAGCCATGTTAATGTGGTTAACTTTGATATAGAGGTTGCTTCCGACGAAGGCTTCCCTCGCCCAGAGGAAGCTGCCTATCCTGTAATCTCTATTGCTCTCAAGTCAAGTCTATCTGGTGTTTACCAAGTATGGGGTCTTGATGATTATGACTTTGAGAAAACAGAACTTGATATGGGTGATGATCTTATCCAATACCACCTCTGTTCGTCAGAGGAAGAATTGCTGGCTAAGTTTCTAGGATATTGGCATAAAAATTATCCAGATATTATTACTGGTTGGAATATACGTTTTTTTGACGTTCCGTATCTGGTGAATCGCATTGCGAGAGTAGGTAGTGCCGAGGCAGTAAAAAGACTAAGTCCTTGGAATTTAGTGAACGAGAGAAATGTCACCGTCATGGGCAGACCTCAGCAAGGCTTTGAAATTGTTGGTATACAGCAAGCTGACTATATCGAATTGTTTAAGAAGTTTGGTTATGCATATGGCACACAAGAATCATATAAACTAGACCATGTTGCCAATACGGTACTCGGCGAGAAGAAATTATCATATGAAGAATTTGGTAATCTGTTTACTTTGTACGAACGTGATCATCAGAAGTTTATTGACTACAACATTAAAGATGTTCAGCTAGTACAACGTATCGACGATAAGATGGGTCTGATCGAACTCTGTATGACTATGCAATATAAAGGTGGTGTTAACTTATCAGATACCTTTGGTACTACTGCGATATGGGATTCAATCATCTGTCGCGAGTTATCTCAAAGTAATATTATTATACCACCATCTAATCAGAATATTAAACAACCTTATCCTGGTGGTTATGTTAAGGATCCAGATGTTGGTGCCCACGAATGGGTAGTATCCTTTGACTTAAACTCACTATATCCAAATCTTATTGTCCAATATAATATGTCACCAGAGACACTTATGCCAGGTCTATCAGTATCTGGTGTCGAACATTACCTAAACGGACCTGCTACTGATGATGAACATTGTGTAGCCGCCAACGGTGCTAGGTTCTCCAAGTCTAAACAAGGTATATTGCCTAAGATTATTATTGACTATGGTAATGAACGTAAGGCTGTTAAGAAAGAAATGCTCAAGACAAAGCAAGCCTATGAAAAGGCACCTACTTATGAGCTTGAGAAAAAGATTAACCAACTTGAGAATAGACAGATGTCTGTTAAGATCCTACTTAACTCTCTTTATGGTGCATTAGGTAATAAACACTTTAGATACTTTGATATGAGAATGGCTGAGGGTATCACACTATCTGGTCAGTTGTCTATCTTGTGGGCTGAGAAAGCAATCAACCAAGAGATGAACAAGATACTTAAATCTGATGATAAAGACTATGTAATTGCAATCGACACAGATTCACTTTATATTAATATGGCACCTATTGTAGATCAACTTAAACCTACAGATCCAGTCAAGGCTTTGGATAAGATATGTGCACAACACTTCGAGTCTGTCCTAGAGAAATCATATGCTGACTTGTTTACCAAGATGAATTGCTTTACTAATCGTATGGTAATGGAGCGAGAAGTAATTGCTGATCGTGGTATATGGACTGCTAAGAAAAGATACATCTTAAATGTACATAACTCAGAAGGTGTGCAGTATGACGAGCCTAAACTCAAGATCATGGGTATCGAGGCTATTAAGTCATCTACGCCTATGGTTGTAAGAGATAAGTTTAAAGAGATATTCCATATTATTATTGCTGGCGATGAGAATAAGACACAGAAATATATCGAAGATTTTAGAAATACTTTTACCAGTCTGCCAGTCGAACAAGTATCATTCCCACGTGGCGTGTCTAATGTAAGCAATTGGCAAGACAATTATAAGATTTATAAGAAAGGCACACCAATTCATGTTCGTGGTTGCTTGCTATATAATCATACGATTAAAGGTTTATCTCTTGATAAAAGATATGGTCAAATTCAAAATGGCGAGAAGATTAAATTCTGTTATCTAAAATTGCCTAATCCTATCAAAGAGAATGTGATTGCATTCCCTGATTATCTACCAGAAGAAACAACCTTACATAAATATGTTGACTATGATAAACAGTTTCAGAAAACATTTATCGACCCAATTACACCAATTCTGGATGCCATTGGTTGGTCAGCAGAAGATCAAATGACCTTGGAGGACTTTTTTGGATGAACTATGTATTTGATGTTGATGGAACTCTAACGCCTAGTCGTGGCGAAATGGATAAAGAGTTTGCAAATTGGATGGAGCACTTTACAACTCACAATGCTTGCTATCTGGTCACTGGTAGTGATCGTGTAAAAACTAGGGAACAAGTACCTGCAAGCGTTTATGATTCTTGTATGAAAGTATTCCAATGTTCAGGTAATCATATCTTTGAACAGAATAGAGAAATTCATAAAGACGAATGGATATTATCTCATAAACAAAATCTTTTCTTATTAGATAAGTTGCATTCATCTCAATACTCAATTAAAACTGGACATCACTTTGATCATAGACCTGGGTTATGCAACTTCAGTGTTGTAGGCAGAAATGCAGGACCTATACAAAGACAAGACTATGTTTGGTTTGATGAGATATATGAAGAACGCTCTAATATTGCAACGGAGTTTAATAAGAAGTTTGGTAAGGAAGTGCGAGCTACTGTAGCTGGAGAAACTGGTCTTGATATTACTCCAGTAGGCAAAGGTAAAGCACAGATCCTTAAATGGTTAAAAGGTCCTATCACATTTTTTGGTGATAAGACTATGGAAGGTGGCAATGATTATGATCTTGCCGCAGCACTAGAATTTAAAAATGTAAATCAAGTAGATGATTGGAGACACACTTGGAATATCTTGTCAAATTAATTAAGCAATGGCATTACGACCGCAACCTAATTGAGGGTTCTACTGATAAAGATCAGTACCTTAAACTTATACAAGAGGCTGGTGAACTATCAGATAGCATATGTAAGGGTAAGGATATCCGTGATGATATTGGTGATATGATGGTGGTTCTAATTAATATTATGGCTCGTAATGAATTATCTATGCATGAATGCCTACAAGTAGCATATGATGATATCAAAGACCGTAAAGGAAAGATGATTGATGGCGTTTTTGTGAAAGAAAGTGATTTACAATAGGCGCTAAATATGTTATAATGGTTTTATATATTATGGAGTACACATGACTAACTACAGCCAACCAAAATATCCAATCTATATTATCTCTAAAGGTAGGGCAGACTCTCGCCTTACCTCTAAGACATTGGATGAATTAAACGTGCCGTATCATATTGTTATCGAAAAAGATGAGTATGATGCTTATGCAGAAAACATACACCCTAGCAAAATCTTAATATTGCCTGATGGTTTCCGAGAGGATCCTGAACTAGCTCTTGGTGATGCTGCAGGGCGAGTTGGTGGTAGTATACCAGCAAGAAATTTTGTATGGCAGCATGCTATATCAACTGGTGCTAAACGTCACTGGATTATGGATGATAACATTCGTCACTTCTATCGTGTACACCAGAATAAGAAAACTATTGTAACTAATGGTAATGTAATCCGTGCTTGCGAAGAGTTTACTGATCGCTTTACTAATGTTGCAATGTCTGGTATGAACTATCAATACTTTGTACCAGCATCTCAGAAGAAAAGACCTTATACACTTAATACTAGGGTTTATTCTTGTATTCTACTGCGTAATGATCTACCGCACCGATGGCGTGGTAAATATAATGAAGATACAGATTTAAGTCTGCGTATTCTAAAAGATGATCATTGCTCTATTCTTTTTAATGCATTTGTTTGTGGCAAGATGACTACCCTAGTTATGGGTGGTGGCAATACAGACAATGTTTATATTGATGGTGATAATCGCCGTACCTTTGCAGAAGCACTTAAAGAACAACATCCGGATATTACAGAAGTTGTTTGGCGCTATAATCGTTGGCATCACCATGTAGATTATTCTGGCTTTGCTAAGAATAAACTTATATTCAGAGATGACTATGAGAAGAAAGCTGGAGTCAACGAGATGGGTATGGAAATGGTCAGACTAAGTAAAGATCAACATATTAAACATAAAGAAACATTTGGAAATACAGAGGATAGATATTATGGCTAAATCAACAGCATCAAGTTTATTTGTACTAGATGGTACAGAAGAAGAATGGAATGTACAACACTGGGAAGACATGCCAGCGTTTGACCAACCGGACCTAGACATCTATGGTTCTATGAACATTGCATTTAGAACAGAGCAAGACTTTGTTAAATTCCGTCAACTGATTGAACAGCCTAGTATTTCTATTCGATCCCGTGGTGTCTATTATCCAGCTCGTGGCGAGAATGATGCCACCCTATTGCGCTGGATGGATGAAGATACTACGGAGCAGGCAAATGTATCAACTGACTCTGTTTAAAAGCCAATTTGATAATAAGACTCATAGGCGTCTTAACCTATCTAATTGGAAAGAATTTACTGGGCTTCTACAAGGTCTCAGTAAGCAACCTAAGAAAGGAAAGAAAGATGCGGAGCTTATTTCACCGGCTGTATATAAAGATGATACTACAAGAGCCAACAAGAATGTATTATGTTGGGCAAATTGGGCTGCTGTTGATGTTGATGATTATGTCTTCGAAGGGAATTTAGAAAATGAGTTACGTTCTCGTTTTGGTAAGTATAACTTTGTTTGTTATAGCACTGCTAGCAGCACGGACGCTTTACCGAAGTTCAGACTTGTCTTCGACCTTGGCAGACCGGTTGACGCAGAAAACATCAGAGGTTTCTGGCACGCCCTTAACAAAGAGCTTGGTGAAATTGGAGATTCGCAGACTAAAGACTTATCAAGGATGTATTATATCCCTGCAGATTATGCTGATGCTAACAATTTCTTCTTTAGTAATACTGGCGATTGCCTTGATGTGGATGCCCTTATGGCTGCCCATCCCTATGACAATAGGCAACATTCCACTTCCTTTTTAGATAGATTACCAGACGAGTTAAAAGAACAAGTCTTATTATATAAAAAGAATAAATTAAACAATCATGATTATAGATGGTCTGGTTATCGTGATTGTCCGTTCTGGCCAAAAGATTTGGCTGGAGAATATCTAACCATATCAGACACTGGTTGGTATTCTAAGATGTATGCTATTATGGTTAAGATAGCAGGCAACGCAACATACAGAGGCTATCCTATATCATCAGCACAGATTGCTGAACTATGTAAACAGTTTGATGCAGAGAATGGCAACTGGTATGAGAACCGCCCATTGGAGACTGAAGCCGATAGGGCCCTTGAGTATATTTACAGAAATGGAACACTATAATGAAAGCACAAAGAATTGCAAAATCTAAAAAAGCACGTATCCGTCGTAAAAGATTAAAGGTTCTTCTTGAAGAGAAGACTGAAAGATTGTATTCAAGAATGAGAAAGGTTCGTAGGTCTCGATCATGCAAACAATAATTTGGCTCACAATTTTATTGGCTCTTTGTACAATATCCATAACTTGGGCATATCAAACATACCTAAACAGTATTACTCATCATAAAAAATTAGACTATTCAGTAAAGGTTCTAATTATATGTGTAAGTATATTCCAAGGCTTACTGGTGATATTACAAATCTTAGTATTAATGATAGTATAGTGTAACAAATATGTTACAATATCGCATTAAATACAAAAAAAGTTAAAAAAAGTAAAGAAAACACTTTACATCTGTGTTTGGATATGGTATAAGAGTTATAGAAACAATAACTAAGGAATTATATTATGACAAATACTACTACAAAATCAAATGCTTTTAACACAATGATGGAATTCACATCAACTAAGTTTGATGGCTTTTATAAAGCTACTAACTCAGTTATACCTTGTTACTTAGAACAAGTTGCAACTATCGGTTGGGTTGCTTCTTATGAAGATCCTAAGTGGAAGCAAACTGGTTTATCTGTTAAAGAAGCTATTCAACAGTTTGGAACTAAAGCTGTAAGAGTTAAGAAAAATGCTCTTAATAACGGCAACGATATGATCGAAGTTCAAGATGGATTTACATCTGATGAAAAAGAATTCGATACACCTAAAGCAGCTATTGCTTGGTTAGAAACTAAAGTTCCTTTCTCAATGAAATTATCAGAATTTAAATAAATCAATCAGAGAGGGTTTACAAAGCCCTCTCTTTATGCTATAATACCCTTTATAACACTTGGAGATTTATATTATGCCTAAGCCTACTATTGAAATTCAAATTAAAAAAGCCGGTACTTATCTTGGTTACTTTACAATTGCTAATCACACCACAAATATCAGCAACGATAAACCTTCTCGTACCTTTGAGAAATTGGTTTTCACTAAAGCTGATGGTATGGAAACACGTGACTTTAAAGCAATGGGTGATATTGTATATGGTATGTATGTTAACGACAGCTTGGTCAAGATTGGTAAAGCTGGATCAACAAATGGTTGGGCTGGACGTATCGGTACATATGGTGTCGATCCTAAAGGCGAAGCAACCAATCGTAAGATCATCACTCATCTAAAAGAAGATTTTACATATGAAACTCGTGTTGATGTCTATGGCATCTCAGTACCACGTGTACACTCAGAATACTTTTGCCCAGTAACTAATGGCACTGTATCTATTGATCTACCTCGTAATCATCAGGTAGAAACTCACTTAACAGCAGAAGCAGAAGCTGAGGGTATTGACCTTATGTTCTGCACGCAGAAAGTTTAAATTATGTCTAATAAAAAACGTGGCGATACTCCTGTCGCAACTAGGTTTACACAACCTAAATTAGTTAATAACCTTTGGGGTAAATCTACTGTGGAAGGAAAACGTTGCTCAAAATGTAAACAGTATAAACCCACATCAGATTTTTATTGGAATCTTACTGGAAAAACTCCAAAGCCAAACAGCTATTGCTGTAAATGTGATGATCCACGGCGCGGCATTGATGCTAAAGTAAAACTGCGCAAAGATAAGGGTATTCACGTCGATAAAGAACTACAACCTGTTGCTACACTTTTTGATGAAGATGAGCTTGAAGGCGCACTTACTCTTGGCCAGTAGAAATTTTAATTGCGCTATATACAGTGCGTACTAAGAAAGGTAAAAATATGAAAAAGATTGCTATCGTTGGTCATGGCTATGTCGGTAAGGCATGCGAATATGGCTTTAATACTAAAAAGAATAAGATCCAGTTGATTGATCCATTTCTCTATAATAATTCTGTTGACGATATGACTGATGTCGATGTGTCGTTTGTCTGTGTTCCCACACCGTTTGGTGCTGATGGTCAGATAGATGCCTCCATTGTTGTTGATGTTACTAATAAACTTATTGAGAAAACTACTGGTTTGATTGTAATTAAGTCAACAGTTATCCCTAGTATTGTAAAAGAACTAAGCACTAAGAATAGCCGAGTAATTTACAATCCAGAATTTCTAACTGAGCGTAATGCTCTTGAAGATTTTGTAAACCCACCTATGCATATATTTGGTGGTGAAGCCAAGTCTGTAGACACCCTTGAGAATTTATATAATAAGTTCAGCCGTTGTAAGCCAGCCCCTGTATATAAGATGGCTGCACAAGATGCCGCTTTTGTAAAGTATGGCATTAATAGTTTTCTTGCCACTAAAGTTATGTGGTTCAATCAATATAAGGAGTTAATTGATAGTCATGGAGCCGATTACGATAATATTATTACTGCTGTTGGCACTGATCCCAGGATTAGTCACAGTCATACTCAGGTTCCTGGTCCTGATGGTCGCAGTGGTTTTGGTGGTGCTTGTTTCCCCAAAGACACAAATGCTTTATCTTCATTTGCTGGAGCAGATCACCTCTCTATTCTAAAGCTAGTTATTGCAGAGAACAATAGTGTGCGTTCTCAATATGAATTAGATGCCAGAGAAAAAGAGCAGAATGTTGTTTACATCTCTAACGATGTCTGATATAATACAACATATAAGGAGAATTAAATGGCACATGTAATGATTACTGGTTGCGCTGGGTTTATTGGTTATCACCTAGCACAATCTCTACAAGATGACGGACACACGGTGTCTGGCTTTGATAACTTTAACCACTATTATGATGTTAGTCTAAAGAATGCCCGTGCTATGAATTTGCGTGAATGTGGCATTGAAGTATCATATGTTGATCTAAAAGACTTAACCGGTCTTACAGAATTTATGAAACGACATAAACCAGATATTGTAATGCATCTTGCAGCATATGCTGGTGTACGACACTCGTTAGAAGAACCGCAAACATATATTGATAATAATGTAACTGGTACTCAAAATTTAATTGCAGCTTGTAATGAAGCTGGTGTTGATCAAGTTGTTTATGCTTCCACATCATGTACTATGGCTGGTAATGAACTACCATGGAAAGAAGACGAAAAATGTGGTTATCAATTAAACCCATATGGCTTTACTAAGTTTACTAACGAGTCACAGTTTATGTCTAGTTCAATTACCAAGACAGTTGGTCTTCGCTTCTTTACTGTTTATGGTCCATGGGGTCGCCCTGATATGGCACTATTTGACTTTACTAAAAATATTGTAGCTGGTGAGCCTATTAAACTCTTTAACCATGGTGATATGATCCGTGACTTTACATATGTTGATGATATTGTACAAGGCATTAAGATTGTTCTTGAAGATACTCAAAAACGTAATGATGCAAAATATGATACTATCTTTAATATTGGTTATGGTGAACAAGTCAAGCTTGTTGATTTTGTAGATCATATAGAAACTAATCTTGGTCGTGAAGCTATCCGTGAGTTAGTGCCTATGCATCCTGCAGATACACATGCCACTTGGTCTGATACTACTAAACTGCAAGCACTTGGTTATAAACCAACAACACCTATTGGTGAGGGTGTAGAAAACTTTGTAAGTTGGTATAAGGAGTATTATAATGTCAACTAAGTCAGCTGCTGATAGCCTAATGCAAGGTGCTTGTGAATATCACGGCATCTCTATGAAAGAACTACACCAAAGGATTACTGTTGGTGGTGAAAATCTAATGCATCAATATTACTTATGGGCATTTCCAAATGGCTTCTAAAAAGATTGGTGTGACAGCATCTACATTTGATTTACTTCACGCAGGGCATATTGCTATGCTCCGTGAGGCTAAATCTCAATGTGATTATCTAATATGTTGTCTGCAAATAGATCCTTCTGGTGATAGAAAAGAAAAGAATGCACCAATTCAAAGTATTGTTGAAAGATACACACAACTCGCAGCTGTTAGATATGTTGACGAGATTATTGTATATGCGTCTGAACAAGACTTACTAGATATATTACAAATGTATCCAATTAATGTTCGTATTCTTGGAGACGAATATAAAGAAAAAGATTTTACTGGTAAAGATATATGTCGACAACTCGGCATTGAGTTATACTTTAACAGCAGAAATCATCGGTTCTCAAGTACAGACTTGAGGACTCGCGTATGTGAAAATAAAGGAAAGAAATCTACATGAGTATAATGGACAAACTCAAGAAGAATAGTAAACTGAAAAACACTGAGGTGCTATCAGAATCAAGTTTCTTCAATAGTAAAGAAATGGTACCGACTTCGGTTCCCATGGTTAACGTAGCCTTATCTGGCTCAATGGACGGTGGCTTGGCTCCTGGGCTTACAGTATTAGCTGGTCCATCCAAACACTTTAAGACATCATTTGCTTTACTTATGGCTGGTGCTTATCTTGAAGCACATAAAGATGCAGTAATGCTATTTTATGACTCAGAGTTTGGTTCTCCTCAAGCATACTTTCAACAATTTGGTATTGATACCTCACGTGTACTGCATACACCTATTACCAATGTAGAAGAATTAAAGTTTGATCTTATCTCTCAACTTGAAGGTATTACTAAGAAAGATAAAGTGATTGTTGTTATAGATTCAATTGGCAACTTAGCATCTAAGAAAGAAATGGATGATGCTATTAATGAGAAGTCTGTTGCAGATATGTCTCGTGCCAAACAGCTAAAGAGTTTATTCCGCATGTGTACACCATATCTGGCTATGAAAGATATTTCTATGCTTGCCGTTAATCACATTTACCTAGAGCAAGGCTTGTTCCCTAAAGCTATTGTATCTGGTGGTACTGGCATCTATTACTCAGCTAATGATATTTGGATTATTGGTCGCCGTCAGAATAAGACTGGCACAGAGGTTACTGGTTATGACTTTGTTATTAATGTTGAGAAGTCTCGGTCTGTTAAAGAGAAATCAAAAATCCCTATCTCAGTATCGTGGGAAGGTGGCGTAGAACAATATTCTGGTTTGTTAGAAGTTGCTCTTGCCGGTGGCTTTGCTCAGAAACCAAGTAATGGTTGGTATGAAGGTGTTAATCCAGCAACTGGTGAAATTCTTACTAAGAAATCACGTATGGCAGATACACTTCAATCAGAGTTTTGGTCTCGTATCTTAGCTGAGACAACATTCTCAGAGTTCATCAAACATCAATTTACTATTGGCCATAAAGCAGAGGTAGAATTAGATGTTGAGTGAGAATACAGATTTTGAATTAATCCCAGGCGCTGATGATGCCTGGGCAGTCCGTATTCTTAAAGGTGAGTTTATTGAAACTTGTATTGCATTTGGAGAAATTAAAGTTGATGGCACAGATAAAGATCCTCTGATGTCATTTAACTTTGGTGTAATTGAAAGTCCTGTTGAAGACCTTGATAGTTCAAATAATGCTTTACAAACTCTCGCTGGTGATATATTATATTCAATAATGCTTAACGCCATAGAAAAAGATGAACTAATCACAAGGGAAAGTAAATGAACATTGAACAGGTTATCCTTCGCAATCTTTTGGTTGATGAAAAGTATATGCGTAAAGTATTGCCTTTTGTTCTTCCAGAATACTTTGAAGGTGTTTATAATAATTTATTTAAACAGGTTGCTAAATTTGTTGCAAAATATAATAAACTACCAACTCTGGAATCTTTTAAGATTGAACTGGATGAAGCAGAGGGTTTCTCAGATGAGCACTATAGACACGCAGTAGAAATCCTACCAGAAATTTTTAAAGAAGAAGAAATTGACCAAGAGTGGTTAGTTGACAAGACAGAGAAGTGGTGCCAAGATAGGGCTGTACATAATGCTATTATGGAATCCATTACAATTATTGATGGTAAACACCCATCTTTATCAAAGAACGCCCTACCTGACTTGCTCACAAAGGCTCTAGGTGTCACCTTCGATACACAAATCGGTCATGACTATATTGAAGATTTCCAACAACGGTTTGACTTCTATCATACAGAAGAAGAAAAAGTGCCATTTGATCTGGAGATGTTTAATAAGATTACAAAGGGTGGCTTGCCTAACAAGTCTCTTAATATTGCACTAGCTGGTACTGGTGTTGGTAAGTCATTGTTCATGTGCCACATGGCAGCTGCAGCTATGGAGATAGGCAAGAATGTATTGTATATCACTATGGAGATGTCAGAAGAAAAGATTGCCGAACGTATAGATGCCAATATTCTTAACATACCAATTGATCAACTTGATACTTTATCTCAATCAATGTATGCTGAAAAGATTGCCAAGGTTAAAAAATCTACCAATGGTAAACTAATCGTAAAAGAATATCCAACTGGTTCAGCTAATGCATCACACTTCAGGGCACTACTTAATGAACTTAAACTAAAGAAAAAGTTTGTACCACAGATGATCTTTATTGATTATCTAAATATTTGTTCTAGTTCAAGAATGAAAGCCATGGGAGGATCAATCAATTCTTATACATATATTAAAGCCATTGCAGAAGAAATGCGTGGGCTTGCAGTCGAATTCAACGTACCGATTGTCTCTGCAACGCAGACGACGAGGTCTGGTTTTGGTAACTCAGATGTTGGGCTTGAAGATACGTCCGAGTCTTTTGGATTACCCGCTACAGCAGACTTAATGTTTGCACTTATATCAACAGAAGAATTAGAACAACAGGGGCAACTATTAGTTAAACAATTAAAGAATAGATATAATGATCCAACTTCTAATAAAAGATTTGTTGTTGGTATTGATAGAGCTAAGATGCGCTTGGTAGATGTAGATAATTCCACCGAGGGTCTTGTACAAGATGTGCCAGTGTTTGACAACTCTAAAGCACAAGACAAATTTAACAACTTTAAAATGGATTAATAAATGCAAGTAAGAATTGTAGGATACACTCAACCACCTGAAGGCGCTTTTATTGGATTAGATAATGTACAAGACATTATTGCCTATTGTGCAAGAGTATCTAACCCTAGTAATCAAATTAATCAAGAGACTGCACCAAAATTACTTGCTTATCTTTCTAAACATAAGCACTGGTCTCCCTTTGAAATGGCATCTGCTACCTTAGAAGTAGAAACGACACGTGATATTGCACGTCAGCTATTACGACATCGTTCTTTCTCTTTCCAAGAGTTCTCTCAAAGATATGCAGATCCAAGGGATATGGAAAATACATTTGTATTGCGTGAAGCCCGTCTACAAGATCCTAAGAATCGTCAGAATAGTGTTGATGTAGATGATCGTGAACTAGAAACTATGTGGCAGATTAAACAACAGATGGTTATTAATGCATCTAAGGAAGCATATGCTTGGGCTATTGATAATGGTATTGCTAAGGAGCAAGCCAGAGCAGTCTTACCAGAAGGCAATACAATTAGCCGTTTATATGTTAACGGAACTATTCGTAGTTGGATCCATTATGCTGAACTAAGATCAGCCAATGGTACTCAAAAAGAACATATGGAATTGGCAATTGCTATTGCTGAAGCTATCTCTAAAATTTATCAACCAATCAAGGAGTATATTTAATGGGTCGCAAACTAAGCACTTGGGAAGCACCACCAGGTAAAGGTCATTGTGAAGTGCATTTTGATTATAAAGAAGAATATGCATATATTAAATACTTTGATGCAAATGGTAAACAATTCTTTATTGAAGAGTTCCCTAATAAGGCTATTGGTTATGTCGAAGATGCTGCAGAGAATTGGACCCTTGGTATTAAGAAACTAACTAATATGTAGTAAATATGTAACACTATTAGTTATTTTATAAAAAGTTAAAAAAACACTTTACATCTATATGTGGATATGATATAAGAGTTATAGAAATAAACTAGGTATAGAACAGGTTATGAAAAATATGCTATCAACATCTATGAGTGTATTGTGCTTATTTGGCATTGTGTCTTGCTATAGTGTTCTTAATCATGAACAAAATACAGAAGCACAATGCATGGCATTAAATATATACCATGAAGCCAGAGGAGAAAGTATTGAAGGGCAATATGCAATTGCTCACGTTACTTTAAACCGAGTTGCTTCAACTAAATGGCCTGATAGCATATGTGATGTTGTATATCAACCTTACCAATTTAGCTGGACGCATCAGATCCGAGATCAGAAACCTAGAGGTAATGCTTGGACAGTTGCTAAACAAGCAGCAGCTCTTGTTCTATCTGGTGAACATAAAGATAATACTGGTGGAGCCGACCACTACCATGCAGACTATGTTAATCCTTACTGGTCTAAAGATATGGATTTGACTACTACTATCGGCACACATTTATTCTATAAGGCAAGATAATGAAAGATATTGATTATAAATTTAATGAAGGTAATCTAATTGCCGAGTTTAAGAAATACATTGATTCGACATATGGTGGGCACTATGCTCAAAATAAGTTTCAATCAACAGAAGTGATTATCGAAAGAGGTCACGGAACTGGTTTCTGCATGGGTAATGTAGATAAGTATTCAAACAGATATGGTCGAAAGGGCACTAAAGCAGATGCTCGTAAAGACCTTATGAAAGTGTTGCATTATGCTCTTATACAGTTGCATATACATGATAACGATTTGTAACATATATGTAACACTTTTGGAGAAACTTTCTCCACAAACTAATTTAGACTGATCTTTGGTCTAAATAAAATGTAAACGATGAAGCAACGTGAAAACAGACTGGACTGGGGGGCAGTACCCCACAGCTCCACCAAAATTACTTAGGAGAAGACAATGATTAAATGGATTATAAATTCGTATAATAATTGGATGGCTAAGAAAGAAGCAGAGGTACCAAAATACCTATCTGGTAAATAATTTTGATGGAATGAAATAGAGCAGCTCCATCATAAACATATCTAATGGCCCGGATCAGTCAGCTCGATGACTTGGTACTAAGCTGTGCACAAGCGGCGTACAAAGGTGTATTCCTGGTTTATAAACCTAAGTTAGATATGTTTTTGATGGGGCTGAACTAGGATCGACAGGTGTCGTAGTGAAGTGGAGTTTACCGGATGATCGCGTATAGATCAAACATAATAATTGCAAATGACAATTATAAACCATCTGGTTACGCCCTAGCGGCATAACACAGGGAGCTGGCCACTTGCTTAGCAACAGAAAAGTGGCATTAACTATTCATCAATATAAGGAAATTAAGATGAAAATTGCAGTAACAACAGCAGCACTAGTATTGGCTGCATCTACAGCATCAGCTGGGGACCTAAACATTGGTGGCCAAACAATCTCAGCAGGTGGTGAATTTGATATGAACTACACAACTGGCACGGAGCTATGGGCATTAGACTTTACTCCTAAAGCTGGTCTTAACGCATTCGGAGTAGATTTCTCAGTAGATACAACATTTGATGTTCTATCTTTGAATGATACACAGAAAGATGCATTTAAGGGTCTTGACTTTGTAGCTGGTTATACATTAGGTGGCGGTCTTCGTACTTACACTGAAGTTAGCACAAACAAAGACTTTGACTTTGGTGATGTGACTATGGGCGCAACATTCAACTTCTAATAAATACCAATAGTGTTGCTTACTTAATAAGCACGTGAGGAGCCATGGTCAGCTCCTCTTTTTTATTATAAATATGAATGAGAATAGAGGTTAATATGAAAATTGAAATCGGAAAATCTTATGAGATAACAGCAAGCT
>ERZ1047472.394-NODE-394-length-40268-cov-10.051028_pt1 | contig 40268 bp, 35 predicted proteins | sample MGYA00383095_ERZ1047472 | MGnify/ENA primary metagenome ERZ1047472 (study PRJEB29581, sample SAMEA5548365) | metagenome | biome: marine; feature: coastal; material: water | depth 1 m | study: Short-term variability in the microbial, nano- and picoplankton... | reverse complement strand
GAGTTGATAAATTTCATTCATACGCAACTTGATGCGACTATTAAAATCGTAATACGTACACATTATCATATCGATTGTATTGGTGGTCTGGATGTATTTTTATTTGATAAAAGTAAAGACACCATCATTCGCTATTCCATTCTGCTGACGTAGCTATTCATCCTTATTAAAAGGACCACATTAAAAACCTGACAACCACACATCGTCAGCCAAAATAGGTTCTTTGAAAATAACTAGTTCTGTTAACTGTCAATTAAATTTTTTCAAAGATTATAACGCATAATTAGTCCGTGATTAAAGTTAATCCTAAAAAAAGGTCCAACAGCAGAGCTGTTGGACCTTTTCTAAGTTTTATGAAAGTATTTTAAGGTGCTCCCACTCTGTGCATAGCACATCTAAATCCTAATGTATTGAGAGCTTGTTGCTCATCCAAGTATCTTCTTGTACCTGGAGATGCCCAATATACTCTATCATTCCAAGATCCTCCTTTATATACTCTAGCTTGGTTGTCAATAAGTGTACTCACACCATACTCATAACCTTGCTCACCATCCATATAAAGTTCTTCATCTAAGTAACCAATGTTATCAGCACGTTTGTAGTTTCTTCTACCTACATTTTCTTCCTCAGTTACTGGAACGTAAGTAATTCTTCCTAGGCTGTCCTTAAGGTCTACTATTCCGTCTTGATCAAGTCCTACTTTATCAAACACGTTACCTCTAAACGAGTTGAAGTCACTCATATCTTCGTAAGAAAGTGGACGATAAACATCCATAACCCATTCAGATACATTTCCACTCATATTGTAAAGACCGTGATCATTTGGCCAGTAAGATCCTACAGGTGCAGTGATAAGAGCTCCATCATTGAGCTTATTTGCTATACCTCCTTGGTCACCTTTACCTCTTTTCATATTGCCATAAAATAATCCTCTATCTATTTCTTTTCCTCCAGAGTAACGAACAGTTAAACCTTCCCAAGAATAGATTTTATTTTGATTTACATTTTCATAGGTAGATGCCCCAACGTTTGCTTGAGCAGCATATTCCCACTCTGCTTCAGTTGGTAGTCTGTAGCTCGGTAACATTATACCGTCTTCCATTCTTACGTCACGTACTCCACCTTTTTTTACTCTGTAATCCTTCATTTGGTGCTTACCAAACATCAAACCATCGTGCTGTCCTGTGTAATAAGCTTTCGTATTGAAGTTAGCTTCATTCATTTGATCTGGATCCGGCTCAAGAATTCCTTCTCTCACTAGAATCATTTCATTCACTCGATCACTTCTCCAAGCAGCATAAGCTGTTGCTTGTTGCCAGTTCACACCAACGACTGGATAGTCTTGATATGCTGGGTGTCTGTAGTAGTATTCTACGTAAGGCTCATTGTAAGCTAGCCTGTTTCTCCATACGTTAGTATCTGGAAGTGCATTGATAGAAACCTCTGGATAGTCAACATATACTCTTCTTAACCACCATACATACTCGCGGTAGTGATTATTAGTCACCTCAGTCTCATCCATGTAGAATGAAGGTACTGAAACTTTGCGTTCTATGTTATTGTGCTCATATGTCACATCATTTTCAGATGATCCCATAGTAAAAGCACCACCGTGCACCAATACTAGACCTGGACCGGTTTCCTGACCAGCATATTCGTGCTTTTCAAATCCTCCCCACTTGGAATCGTTATAATTCCATCCTGTGCTCGATGATTTTTCTTTCTTACACGCTACCGTCGACATTATGGTCAACGAGAGCAATGCTAATGTGAATTTATTGAATTTCATATAATGAGAAACTATTTTTAATAACCGCTTTTCTTGTTCAAATATTGTGCAATGATAATTTTTTCAGTCCTAAATTAAAAATCAGGACAACTAAGCTTTCTATACTTTCTACTAGGCTTCTTAGCACACCACTCTATACCAGTAGATATCTCGTGAGATGCTGGAGCTGCTGCTCTTGCATCAGAAACTGTCAAATCAAGACTATATCCGAATTTAAACTTATCCTTTCTGAACCCTACAAGTGCCATAAGTGCATCTGAATTACCAAATTCTCCGAAGGTCTGTCTGAACCATAGCCCTGTTACCAATGGTCCCTTATTGTAGTAAAAACCAATATTCATTTGTGTAAATTGGTTTTGCAGCATAAATAATACATTAGGAGAGATTGTAGATTCTGGAATTTTTCTTCCATCCAGAGGAATCACCACTCCAGTATGTGCAGTAAACCTTCTCGGTACTATTGCCGCAGGATTACCAAAGAAAGATTGATTAGGCTCAATCAAATTATGAACCGCTAATCCTCCATAGAAGCGTTCGGTGTATATCAATGCCCCAGCTGCAAAATTTGCATAACTAACAACATTATTGTTCAAATTCTCAGCTGTTTGTCCAGTAAAACCTCTACTCGGGTCTATCTGATCTTCAAATCTCAATTTTTGCCAATCGATACTTCTCTGACCATATTGTCCTTCGATACCAAAACGCATAGCTACTCTTCTATTAATTTCTAGCTGATAAGAATATCCAGCGGACACAGTAGTCGATTTAAGCAAACCTTCTCCCGCTCTGTCATCTAGTAACAAGAGAGAGACACCACCACCTATTGCATCAAAGTGCTGATCGTAGCTAGCACTAGTCGTTACAAAAGTTCCTGGTAAGGATGGCCATTGATTTCTATAATTCAACACTACTCTACCACCTCCACCACAAGTACCAGTGCCCGCCATCGCAGGATTCGTGTATATAGGTGCAGCATAGAATTGAGTAAATTCTGGATCTTGGGCCTGAACCGTCAACGTCACAAGCAGTCCCACAAGTAGGAACAGAGTAATTTTAATTTTTCTCATTCTTTAAAGAGTTGTAATTCACAAAGATAGAACATTATTAATTATACGTGTAGAAAATCTAATTATTGTGTCAGTTTTCTTAATTGGTAAATCAAGGACAATAAAAATTGAAGTAATATTGTTTATCATACACAAGAAGCTAATATCAATCTCTCGAATGTTTATTTTTAGGAAAGATTCTTTTCTCACCTTTATTGTTGCATCAGTCTGCACATTAAATTCTTTTGGCCAGGTACAGAAAGAAGTTTTGCACTGGGAACCTGAGTCTACCACCCCTGTCATTGCAGATGAAAGTCGGTTTGTAGTCAAAACACCATTAGCCTGTGACGAATGCTACTACTCTGTAATAGGAGACCTTAACATTCCGTACATATCTAAAATAATAAATGCCACATCTCAAGAGGTAGTCTCAGTCAATATAAAAAACGTAGTTACTCAAAAAACAGATATTAATGATTACCAAAATATCTCATCAGACTTCAAAATAGAACTGGTAACGACCTTTGAAAGAAACAAAAAACTTACAACTGCAATACTTACTCCTTTAAAAAAGTCAGGCAATGATATGGAGTATATCACCTCTTTTGAGTGGGATGTGAAGACAACAAGTACCAGTAGATACTCCTCTAAACTCAAAAATAAAAAAGGACAGCCAACAAGTTCTGTTCTTTCAAAAGGTGATTTTTATAAAGTATCTGTCACTCAAGAAGGAGTTTTTCGGCTTAATCAAGATGTATTTTCTGCTCTAGGGATAAACTCATCTGATGTAGATTTGGCTAACCTGAAAGTATATGGAAATAAGGGCACTATGCTACCCGAGCCTATTGCTACAGACCGACCACAAGATTTAGAAGAAAATGCTCTTTTCATTCACGATGAAAATGGAAATGGCTCATTGGATGCAGAGGACTATGCATTATGGTACGCTCCTGGTCCTACCAAAATTTCCTTCGATGATAAAGCAAATAATTATTCAGCAGAAAGTCACGATTATGATGTAGCAGCTTATTATTTTATAACTTGGTCAGGTTCAGCAGGAAAGAGAATTAGTTCTCTAGCTTCTGAACAAGGTATAGTGCCAGATAAAACAGTCACAAAATATGACCACCTTATCTATCACGAAAAAAATGAAGAAAATCATATAAAATCTGGCCGAAAATGGTGGGGAGACAAAATGCAAATTGTACCTATCAAGACTTTTTCTTATGTTATAAATGGTGCCTTGGCCAATGAAGAAGCTGCCTTTAGAGCTGTGACTACTGGTCGATCATACGGAGGTGTCGGTTCTAGTATGAGTTTTCGTTTTAATGGAAGAAGTATTGGAAGCGTGCCATACAATCAAGTGGATGGTTCCTACGAGCAAAACTTTGCAACTTACCCGATCACGTCAAAATTTGATTTCGCACTTGAGTCAAATAAAGTCGATATCACTTTTAGCTACAACAAAAGCCTCAATGAAGCCGCGGCTTGGATTGACTATTTTACCATTGCCATACCTCGACAGCTAGCAGTTTTTGACAATCAGCAAGTAATCAGAACTGACAGGTACAAACTTGACGGAAGTGTAGCATACACCATTCAGAATTTCAATTCTAGTCATCGTATTTGGGATATCAGCGATTATAAGAATCCACAAATTCAAACTACTTTTACAGAAGGTAGTACTGAGTCATTTATCAAAAGTGATGCAGATTCTAGTTCTCCAGCCAAATATATTATTATAAATCCGGAGAGTGCTCCTCTACCTTCAGTGATAGGCAAGGTTGAAAATCAAAACCTCCATGGTATTGATGGTGTGGATTATATTATGATTACTCACGAATCTTTATTAGATGAAGCTGAGAGATTAGCAGAATTCCATAGATTAAGAGGTCTAGACGTAGTTCTGGCAACTGGGGAGCAAGTATTTAATGAATTCTCATCAGGTGCACAGGATGTAACTGGTATTAGAGATTTCATAAAAATGGTCTACGACCGTGGAGAAGAATCTGGTGACAAATTGAGCTATGTCCTTCTCTTTGGTGATGCAAGTTATGATTATAAGGATGTAGAAGAAAACAACACCAACCTCGTTCCTATCTACCAAAGTATTAACTCTAATAATCCGACTGCTTCTTATTGCTCCGACGATTATTATGCAATTATGAATGATAATGAAGGTTATTGGGGTATAGGTAATGAAGATGAAGACTTGGATCTTTTTGTGGGAAGACTGCCGGTGAGTAATGAAGACGAAGCAAAGATTGTAGTTGACAAAATCATTCATTACCATAGTGCCGCAAGTAGAGGAAATTGGATACAAACGGCAACATTTGTGGCCGATGATGAAGACGGAAATAGACACCTTAATCCATCTGAAGAAATGACAGACTCTGTTTCAGCAGCAAATGGTGAGCTAAACATAAAAAAAATATGGCTAGACGCTTATGAGCAAGTTTCTTTTGGTAGTGGAAACAAGTATCCTAAAGTAAATGAAGAAATCACCAAGATGATTGGCAGTCAAGGTACTCTGATCTTTAATTATGTTGGTCATGGCGGTGAAAATGGGATGGCTCACGAGCGAATTGTAACGAGACCAGAAATATTGAGCTGGACAAATTATAATAAATTGGTCTTCTACATTACGGCTAGTTGCGAACTGGCAAAAATTGACAATCTTGACATAGAATCTCCTGGAGAGCTGATGCTTCTTAACCCCTCTGGTGGAGCTATAGGATTACTAGCAACAACGCGTTTAGTTTTCATAGGAACCAATACCGACCTGAACAAGAAATTATTGGAAAGTAATCTATTACAGGAAAAGAATGGACAATATCCTAGCCTAGGTGAAGCATATTTGAACACACGAAATAGAGATAAAAACGAAAGTGTAAATGCGAGATGTTTCATACTACTTGGAGATCCAGCGATGCGACTTTTAAATCCAGAATATCAAGTGGTGACTACTTCCATAAATGGAACTCCAGCAACTAGCTTTACAGATACTTTAAATGCTTTAGAATTGGTAACGATAGAAGGAGAAATTAGAAACCAAGACAATAACACACTGCTTTCCGATTTCAATGGTGAATTATTTCCTACATTTTTTGACAAACCGTCATCATACAAAACGCTTGGTCAAGATGCCGCTAGTGCTCCTATTGAGTTTCAGGAACAGAATAGGGTCATATATAAAGGTAACGTAACCGTACAGAATGGTAAGTTCAGCTTTCAGTTTATTGTTCCTAAAGACATCGCTTATAATATTGGTCCAGGCAAACTATCATACTACGCTAAGGACGGATTGTACCACGCTGGAGGTGCTGATTTCTCTTATTATATTGGAGGAACCGCAGATAGTTTGGTGAACGACGAACAGTTTGACCAACTTAATCTGTACATAGATGATGAGCAATGGGTTTTCGGAGGACTGACTTCAAATACACCAAAACTGCTAGCACTGCTCTCAGACAGTAACGGTATTAATACCATAGGAAGTGGAATAGGACGAGAAATGGAAGCTATTGTAGATGAGGGTACTGAATTTGAACAAATCATTATTCTAAATGACTTTTACAAACCGGACTTAAATAGTTATCAAAGTGGAAGAATAGAATACCCATTTGAGGAACTGACCGCAGGCAGGCATACGCTCAAACTAAAGGTATGGGATGTTTATAATAATAGTGCGGAGGCTTACACTGAGTTTGTAGTCACTGAAAGTGCCGAAATAAGAATTGAAAATGTACTGAATTATCCAAATCCATTCAATAACTATACTGAGTTTCATTTTGATCACAATAAAGCAGGTCAGAATCTTAGAGCCAACGTAACCATCACTTCAGTGGCGGGGAACGCAGTAAAAAGTATAACCAAAGAAATCATAAACGCGACTTCTCATAGCAATGAAATAACGTGGGACGGAAGAGACGAATATGGAGACTTGCTAGGTCGTGGAGTATACCTCTACACCCTAAGCGTGGAAGCTGAAGATGGCTCACTTGAATCCAAGAATCAAAAACTATTCATCATTAACTAATTAAGAATAAATGATACATTTGTCGTTGAAATATCACACTTTGAAAAACAGGATATTAATAATAGTACTTGGCCTTGTGACTACCTTTAGTTCTAAAGCTCAGGTTGTAAGCGGAGAAAGAGGTGATCTACTAGGACAGCGTAACGTAATCACTACGGCAGCTCCTTTCCTAATGATATCACCAGATTCAAGAGGTGCAGCAATGGGAGATTTAGGAGTAGCTACATCTGCTGATGCTAGCTCAATTCATTGGAATCCTTCGAAGCTTGCTTTTGTAGAAAAAGATGGCGGTGTTTCATTGTCTGCAGCACCTTGGCTGAGACAATTGGTGCCAGACATTTGGTTTTACTACCTATCTGGTTACAAGAAAATAGACAAAAGAAGTACTGTAGGTATGTCTCTTCGTTATTTCACACTTGGAGATATCCAGTTTACGGACGAACTAGGTAATCCTAATGGTAACTATGAACCTAAAGAGTTTGCACTTGATGGTGCTTACGCAAGACAACTGTCAGATAACCTTTCGGTAGGTATCGCTTTACGTTTCATATTCTCTGACCTTGCTAGAGGTCAATCGGGAAGCAGTGGAGCTCAAATTACTGCAGGTACTGCTGGAGCTGGAGATGTTTCTATGACTTACAGAAATGATACTGAACTTGGCGGAAAGAAATTTGACTACACCATAGGTGGAAATATCAGTAACATTGGAAACAAGATTACTTATACGACAGAAGCAAACAGAGATTTCATCCCAGTAAATATGAGATTAGGAACTTTCTGGAAGACTCAGTTAGATGAGTATAATGAAATAGGGTTTGGGGTAGATTTTAATAAACTGCTTGTACCAACGCCTCAGTATACTTATGTACAAACTGTCGCTGGATCCGACTCAGTTTTTAGCGATGGAACGAGACAGATTACTGGAAGAGTGATCCCTGATGAGCCACTAGTTAATGGTATGATTTCATCTTTTGGTGATGCACCAGGAGGATTTAGAGAAGAGCTAAATGAATTTACAGTTTCCGTAGGATTAGAATATTGGTATGCCAAGCAATTTGCACTCAGAGCCGGATACTTCCACGAGGCTGAAACAAAAGGTGCACGAAGGTATGCTACATTCGGTGCTGGTTTAAAATACAAAGTATTCCAAATAGATGCAGCGTATTTACAACCTTTTACCAGAAGACATCCACTACAAAACACAATACGATTTAGTCTATTGTTTGATTTAGACGCATTTAGAGATCAAGAAGGACTCTAGGCATCTTATTAAAATACAAATGATAAAACCTCTAACCTTGAAGCTTAGAGGTTTTTTTATGAAATAAGAAAGGGGTTCGTAATTCTTTCTCGCCCAACATTAGTGATGGGGCCGTGTCCAGAATAGATAGAGACATCATCAGGTAAAGTGAGTACCTCTCTCCTTATACTGCTAATTAAGGTATCAAAATCACCTCCTGGTAAGTCTGTACGTCCTATACTCCCTTGAAAAATAACGTCTCCTGCTATTAGTATACTTTCAGCTTCACAATAGAAACAGACACTGCCTGGAGAATGACCAGGTGCATGAGCAACTTCAAATTTCACACCCCCAAATTCGAAGCTCGATCCAGACTCCAAACCAACAATTGGAGGTACTAGTGCTTTCATCTGTAATCCATACTGAGTAGCTACTGCCACTGCGTTATCATACATAACTTTATCATCAAGATGAACTTCTGGTGACAGACCATAAGTCTTATTCACCCAATTCACTCCGAAAACATGATCTAAATGAGCATGTGTAAGTATCATTCTATTTAAACTGAGCTGATGATTATTTATATACTCGAAAAATCGAGTATTCTCTTCCGGATAATACATTCCAGGATCTACTACAATTGCATTCTTGTCACTATCACTAATGAGATATGTATTTTCTGAAAAAGGTCCAAAGGTTAGTTGATGTATTTGAATCATGAATATGCTGATTTGAGGTCCTGATGTCTTGAAGCGTCTAATTTAAGTGCTGTAAATATGAAAATACTAAATGCAAGAATAGATGAACCTCCATAAGAAATTAATGGCAGAGGTATACCAATAACAGGCATTAAACCAATGGTCATTCCTGCATTTACCATCAAATGGAAGAATATGATTGAAGCTAAGCTATAAATGAATACTCGCTTAAATTTCCTTTTTGCTCTCTCCGCGAGATAATACAGCCTAAGTATGAAAGCTAAGAATAACAGTATTGTAATGCTACTCAGTATCCAACCTCCCTCCTCTCCTATGGTACAAAAGATGAAATCCGTCTCTTGTTCCGGAATAAAATTTCCTTTAGTGTGTGAGCCGTTTAAGAATCCTTTGCCGGAGTAGCCACCAGAGCCAATAGCTATCTTACTCTGGTTTACATTGTAACCTGCCCCTTTGTTATCCTCAATGAGATTTAACGTTACCTCAATTCTTTTTCGTTGATGAGGCTGTAACACATTATCAAATAAAAACTGTACACTCAAACTCATTAAGACAATAAATACAGCCACTGCAATACTGGGTAATAGCAATTTCTTATTGGTGTATGTAAAAGCATAGAAGACGAGCAATAGTGCTGCAGTTCCTAAACTAAAATATATGGATCCAACTACCAATGTAAGGACAAATACAAAAACAGTAACAATACCTAAAACGATAATAAGTGGAGTAATACCTTCACGATAAAATACTAAAATAAAGCTAGAAAACACCAAAGCAGAACCTGTGTCTCCTTGCAAGATAATAAGAGCTGCGGGTATCAGAATTATCAAACCTAACTTTACAATATCTGAAATCTTATCAAATGAAAAATCGATTTTACTTAAAAATGCAGATACTGCGAATGCGGCTCCATACTTAGCAAATTCAGAAGGCTGCAAACTGTAAGATCCTATCTTTATCCAAGAGCGAGCTCCGTTAATATCAGCCCCAATAAATAAAACTGCTACTAAAAGTAGCGTGAAAAATATATAAAAAACCCACGCGAAGTGCTCAAAAAACTTTGCGTTAATTATGAAAATAACTAACCCAAAAAATACAGATAGCCCTAACCACATCATCTGCTTACCGCTTCTACCTTCGAATAATGTGTATGTACCCTGTTCAGAGGTGGCTGAGTACACACTCGCAACACCAATTGCCGCTATACATATGAATAGAAGCAAACTCAATATATCTACTCTCGATTTAGTTTCCATATAACGATGGATCTTGTAAGCTTCTATATTTGAGAGGAATCAAATTTGACTCCTTCATCTTATTTTCGAGATACTCTCGTGAGGTACCTTTAGCAGTATCTGATTGAAGGTAATGCTCTATCATTAAATGAGCAATAGGAGCCGCCCAAGTAGCACCGTAACCGGCCTCTTCTACTACTACCGCTATCGCAATTTTAGGATCGTCAACAGGAGCAAAAGCCATATAAGCCGAGTGATTTTTCCCGTGAGGGTTTTGTACTGTTCCTGTTTTTCCTGCTATATCTATTCCTTTAATAGCTACTCCAGCTCCTGTACCAGACTTAGTCACTTCATGCATACCTTCTACCACAGGCACATAATTTGAAGGAGAAACCTTAGTATGCCTTTTCATTCGATACTTTTCCGGAATAGCTTGTACTCCTTCAATTTCTCTCACTACGTGAGGTATATAGTAGTAACCTCGATTTGCAATACTTGCAGCTACATTAGCAATCTGTACAGGTGTTAGTCCCAACTCACCTTGACCAAAAGAAAGAGATATAATATTAGCATAACTCCAGCTTCCTTGGCCGTGCATTCTATCATAAAAAGTCTCATCTTTCAACCAGCCCGCTCTTTCTCCCGAAACATCTATACCTAACTTGCTGCCTAGACCAAAACTTTGCAGATAACTTCTCCAGCTCTTATATGCCTCTTCAGTGGAAGCATACTTATCTTGTTGCATCATACTTTTAAAGGTCAAACAGTAAAAAGTATTACAACTACTTGCAATCGAACGTTGTAGACTTGTGTTGAAAGTATGACCGTGACACCGGATAATCCTTCTACCTAGTTTATAAAACCCCCTGCACCCAAAATGTGTATTCTCGTTGATTGCACCATCTTCTAATCCAATGAGTGCCATTAGAGGTTTGAAAGTAGAACCTGGAGGGTATGGTGCAGAAACAGCCCTATTATAAATAGGCTTTGTTGGATCCTTTATGGCTTTCCCGTAATACTTACCTCTATTTTGTATATTAAATTTTGCTGGATTATAAAATGGGCTCGAAATTAAGGCTAGTATTTCACCCGTTTTAGGTTCAATGGCCACAACACTACCCATCTTATTGTTCAACAGAGCTTCTCCGTATTGTTGTAAATCGATATCGATACCAAGAATGAGATTATTCCCATCTATGGCATCTATATCTAACTTGCCTTCTTTGTACGAACCTTTATTGACTCCAAATTTATCGACGTAAAAATATTGTTCGCCTTTAACTCCTCTGAGATATTCTTCATAAAAGCGTTCAACTCCTTTCTTACCACTAAAGTCTCCTTGATCGTAGTACTCATCTTCTTGATTTTTAAGTTGCTCTTTATTTACCTCCCCAAGGTAGCCTAAAACGTGAGCTGAGCTGTTAAATTTATAGTTTCTATCCTGACGAATTTCAAAGAAGAAACCTTTGAACTCGTAAAGCCGCTCTTGTAAATGGGCATAAATTAAATTAGGAACATTCTTCATAAAGATAGACTTTCCTCTGTATGAGCTTCTCTTAGATTTTGCTAATCGCTTATCAAATTCTTTACGGTCAACCTGCAGCAAATCACAAAATGCGGATGTATCAATACCCTTAAGTCTGATAGGTACAGATAGCATCAAATCATAAACTGGATCGTTATAAACCACTAACTTCTTATTCCGATCAAAAATTAAACCTCGCTGAGGATAAACAGATTGTTTACGAAGAGATATTTTCTCAGCAATGACTGCATATTTATCATCCATTACCTGAATTTGGAATAATCTAACCATGTAGATTACACCTATAAGCAGTACTGCGAATGCAACGTAATATGACCTGTCTTTATTCACTGCTAGACAAAGATATATACTCTAGTATACTAATAATGGTAAGTGCTAAGACAGAACTAATGAGAGTCGTACTCAGTAGCTTTCCCCAATGAATTGCCCCAATGCTTTCCATCCAGAATATGTACAAGTGGTAAAACACCACTAGTACAGATACTGTATATAAATAGGGAGTTCCTGCCACCTTTAGTGAATAGGGTTGCTTATTTGCGATGTGCTCTTTAAGATCTTGTCTATCTAGAAACGCCATCCTTAATACCATTAACCATAAACTTGCTGAAGCATTGATGCCTGGAGTAGAAGTAAAGAAATCAATTAGTAAACCTACTCCAAATGCGATCAATATTTGTAGCATCCTAGAAATATCTAATCGCAAACCAATCAATAAAATGATAAAAACTTGAGGCACTAAATAGATAGAGATATCCAAGTGATTCAGAACAAAGACTTGCAAGGCTAAAATAAATATCCAATAGATTATTCTTCTCATTCCTCTAATAATGGCTCTATGAGATTACCATCCTTATTTTCGATGACATAGACATAATCTAATTTCCTAAAATTAGTAGATGTCTCTATACGTATCTTAAAATACTGACTGTTGGGTATTTCTTCCAGACTTGTCACTCTGCCAATTGGTATTCCCTCGGGAAATAACAAAGATGATTTCCCAGTTTGAATGAGATCCCCTACTTCAATTTTCTCCAATTTATTAATACCCTTGATAGCCATACTGTTTGGGTAAATATTATCCCATATCAATTTCGTATAATACTCTTGACCATTAATATTTGGTATCACGGTCATATTCGTATTTAAGAGAGACATCACTGTACTGTACTTGCGATTAGAGTTTAGTACAATCCCAGCAAGGCCTTGGGAGGATATTACGCCCATATTTTTACGGACTCCATCTTCTAATCCTTTATTAACAACAAATACATTATTTGCCTTATATGAGGTATTGTATACCACTTGGGCTGGTGTCATATCAAACAAGATGCGACCCACACTGTCCTTGACCTGGAACGTGTCCCTTAAATATAAAACTTGTCCGAGACTAGAAGTTCTAAATTGATCGGACACCTGCTCCTGTAGAAGTGCATTTTGATCTTTCAGTCCTATGTAGCTTGTCACATTAGATGACATTTGATTCAATTCAGAGGTAACTGTCGCAAGTGAATTTGAGAATGCTGCTTGCTGATAGTGATTCATCCCAAAAATCAGAAATGCACTAACAAGTTGTAAGACAGCAAAAAGAATGATGTAAAGGTTTTGCTCTATGAAATCTAAGAGCCTTTGCATCAGGTATTATTGAAAATAGTCTTGTAGTCTTTGATGTTTTTCAAAACAGTAGCAGTCCCTCTCACAACTGCTCGAAGTGGATCCTCAGCTACATATACAGGTAGTTTTGTTTTGCTAGAAACCCTTCTATCTAACCCTCTTAATAATGCTCCACCTCCTGTAAGATAAAGACCTGTTTGGTATATGTCAGCTGACAATTCTGGAGGTGTTAGCTCTAATGCTTTCATTACCGCCTCTTCGATTTTTGAAATGGATTTATCTAGAGCCAGTGCAATCTCAGAGTAAGAGACATAAATCTGTTTAGGTATACCCGTCATGAGGTCTCTTCCATTCACTGCATAATCTTCAGGTGGATTTTCCAACTCTGGAAGAGCGGCACCCACTTCTACTTTTATTTTTTCCGCGGTACGCTCACCTATCATTAGGTTATGCTGTCTTCGCATATATTCGATAATGTCATTGGTAAAGTCGTCTCCTGCCACTCTGATTGATTCATCAGACACTATACCAGATAGAGCAATTACAGCAATCTCAGTAGTACCTCCACCTATGTCAATTATCATATTTCCCATAGGCTCTGCTACGTCTATACCTATGCCTATAGCTGCAGCCATTGGCTCTGGTATCATGTATACTTCCTTACCTCCTGCTCTTTCAGCACTTTCTTTTACTGCTCTTTTTTCTACGGCAGTAATTCCACTAGGAATACATATGACCATTCGCAACTGAGGACTACCAATTTTGCTCTTTTTATTGATCATCTGAATGAAACGACTGATCATTTGCTCAGCAGCTTCAAAATCAGCAATAACCCCATCTTTTAGTGGGCGAATAGTTTTAATATCTTCATGAGTCTTCCCGTGCATTTTTTGAGCTTCTAATCCTACGGCTAACACTTCACCAGTTCTTCTGTTACGTGCTATGATAGAAGGCTCGTCTACTACGAGTTTATCTTTATAAATGATTAGCGTATTGGCTGTACCCAAATCAATCGCTATTTCTTGTGTTAAAAAGTTAAAAATACCCATTAAGTTTATTACTTAATACTTCAAATTGTTAATAGGTCACGAAAGTATCGATTTTCTTACGGTTTAGAGCTTCACATAACACTAAAACATACTAAGTTTTTTTCTTTTTTTTAACACAAAGTGCATTTGTAAATCATTCTGCCTCAGTAGAATTCGAATCCTCAGAACTTGTGACAATATTTTTATCTTAAAAAAAGACAATTTAATAGCCAAAATAATGTACCTTTGTAACAACATGTACTTTGATAAAAACATAAAATTACTCCGTACTAAAAAAGGGTACTCTCAACAAGAACTAGCAGAATCATTAGACATAACTAGATCTAAACTAAACAGTTATGAACGTGGCGTACAACCTCCATTCAATATACAAATAGATATAGCTGACTACTTCAATGTAACTCTAGATGGCTTAGTAAGACATGATTTATCGAAACTTACTCATTTCAAATTATCTCAAATTTTAAAAGGAAGCGAAGCGGATGTACGTGGAAGAAAACTAAGGCTACTTACTGTGAGTGTAGATGCTAATGAAGATGAAAATATAGAGATTGTAAGCATGAAGGCTCAAGCCGGATACACCGGCGGATATTCTGACCCTGAATTCATCAAAGATTTACCTAAGTTTAAGCTTCCCTTTTTACCTAAAAACAGAACATACCGTAGTTTTCAAATAAAGGGAGACAGCATGCCTCCAGTCAGTGAAGGCTCATGGGTAACTGCTAGCTATTTACAAGACTGGAATGACATTAAGGATGGCGAGAATTACATTTTAGTCACTAAAGACGAAGGAATTGTCTTTAAACGTCTTTACAACAAGATAAAAAAAGAACAAAACATCACACTAGTAAGTACTAATAGTGCCTATGCTCCCTACACACTACATATAGATCAAGTCTTGGAAATTTGGAAATTCGAAACTTGGAATGGATTCGAGGTGTAGATTACCATAACCAAGTGCTTAAGTTATTTCTAAAAGGACATGTTTTAAAATAAAAAAGAGTATGTTTATTAAATATCAAGTCATTAAAACAAATATTACTACTAAGTTCTAATTTCATCCTGGACTTGCTGTTTTTATTATAAGACTTGATAACAACAGAGTTATCTTGTCTATGTTCTACTGAAAACCTTTTCACATATTCATACTTATGCATTAAACCTATAGATTTCATCCTCCCCTTTCTATCATAATCAAAAACATATTTCCTTTTAATTTCTCCATCAATAGTCACTTGCTCTAAAAGATTCTTGTTGAAAGAATAAACCTCACTGTACACAACTACCCCACATTCATTCTTCCATAGTTTTGTAATCAAAGAACTATCTGTAATATATGTTTCAATCTGCTGATAGCAATCGATTCCTTCTCCCATAAACCGCATACATAAACTAGTAAAAAAATCACCGAAAAAACGATCAAACACACAAGGCCTTACCTTAAATTGAATGTTACCATTATCATCCATAGTTCGATACTTGATCCACTCAGGATTATTAGAAACAGGGATTTTATGCCAGAAAATATTCTCCAAAGAATCTCCACTAAAAATATACTGAGAATCTGTTTTTTCGATGTTCAATCGAGTCCAGTGCCACGGTATAATTTCAGCTTTACTTCCATCCCTAGTGATTCGAGACTCAAAAATCGTTTTCATACCATCGTTATAGGAGTCACTCTTTAAAATCGTTTTAACAACTGAAAATGTATCAACAAACTGTGCATTTACACTTAAACTAAAAGCTTCTGCAACAAGAATATAAAGACAAATAATCCTAGTCATTTCTATCGTAACGAAATATTAAACTATTTCTTACTCCACAAAAAAATCCCTCCGCAAAATGCAAAGGGATTTCAAAATCTGTTGTTATATGAGGGTACTAATCCAATCGAATAGCATACGCCTCTTCTACTCCGTCAGAAGTCACACCTTCTATAAGAACCGCTCCCGTCTTATCCTTTAAGGCTTTTTCTACATCTTGAGTAGTATACATTGGTATCTTATCAATCTGCACAATCACAAATCCTGCAGGAATGCCTTTTTGCTTCATAGCTCCATTTCCCAGCTTAGATACTTTTACTCCATTTTTCACCTTAAGTTCAAGTCTTTCATCCCTACTCAAGTTCTCAATCTCAGCACCTAACACCTCCTTTTCATCTCTTACTATCTCGGTACTAATCTCTTTCTTCCCATCTTTAGAAAGAAGTGTTGCAGTTAGCTCTTTCTGCTTCCCGTTTCTTAGGAGTGTTATTTTTACCTCATCTCCAGGATGATATTTACTAATCTGCTCCTGCAGCTCAGATGACTTGTCTACTGCTACATCATCGATCTTGGTAATGACATCTCCTTCTTTTATACCTGCTTTATCAGCACTTCCACCTTCATTGACCATAGGAATGTAAACACCATTCAAACCTTCAAGTCCTTTTTCATCAGCCAACTCTTGATTTATATCTTGGATGCGAACACCTAGAATAGCACGCTTTACTTCGCCATAGTCCTTCAAATCACTGATAACCTTTTTAGCTAAGTTAATTGGTATGGCAAATGAATAACCTGAATATGAACCTGTCTGCGAAGCGATTGCCGTATTTATACCTATTAATTCTCCACTTGTATTCACGAGTGCTCCCCCACTATTTCCTGGGTTTACTGCCGCATCCGTTTGAATGAAATTCTCTATAGCATAAGCCCCTCCTTTTTGTCTTAACAAGTTGATATTTCTACCCTTAGCACTTACAATACCTGCAGTAACAGTGCTTGTTAGGTTAAAGGGATTACCAACGGCTACTACCCACTCTCCTACTTTCAATTCATCGCTATTCCCCATGTTTAGATACATCAGGTTTTCCTCTTCTATTTTAAGAAGGGCTAAATCTGTTTCTGGATCTGTACCCAAAACCTCAGCAATGTAAGCCCTCTTATCGTTTAGGACCACTTCCACTTTCACAGCATTCTCCACTACGTGATTATTCGTCACGATGTATCCATTTTTCTTGATAATCACCCCTGAACCCGTTGCTTGTTTTGGACCTGCATCTGGCATCTGAAACCCTCTATCTCCAAAAAACTCTTCAAATGGGTTATACTGCTGTGTACGTGGGCTACTTTTCATAGTAGTCTTAATGTGCACTACAGCCGGTGTGGACACATCTGCCACAGAGACAAAAGTAACATCAGGAGCATCTGACAATTTTTCAGCAAGTGTAAATTTTGCATTTTCATGCTGAATTAAACTTTGTGGAGCATTATCCTCGCTAAACATACGATTGACCGCCAAGGCCACCAAACCTCCAAGTACTGCAATACCTAGGACTGACAATATTTTTTTCATATTCATATTTATTTAATTTAAAAAACTCTCTAACCCTTTCACTTCAAAATATGTTCCAAACACACAAAACAAATATTTTGTAAATTCGCATATCGAAATGGCACTAAATAGTTCAATGTATCCAACGGCTATAGCTCTAATTTCGTTGCCGTCCATTTACCTTTCTCGATTAACAAGTATTAACTATCTACAAAATGTTCAACTTTGGTAAAATCTCTGATGAGACTATAATTGAACGTATGAAAGAAGGTGATGAGGAGGTGCTTGTCACTTTATATAAGCAGTATTATACGATGGTGAAAAATTTCATATTAAAAAATAACGGTGATGAAACCGTTGTAGATGATATTATGCAAGATAGTGTAATCGCAGTATGGAAAAATGTTAATACTAAGGAAGATTTTACATTGCATAGTAAGCTAAGTACTTACATCATGACTATAGCTAAAAACCTATGGTTCAAAGAATTAAAGAAAAGAACGAGATTTAAACTTGTGGATGAAACATCACATCTTGATCAAGGTGGAGAAAACATGAAGTTGAATATGGACAAGAGTATTCTGCATGGTATTATCGATGAAATGGACGAAACATGTAGAAAGCTGTTGTCTTACTTTTACTTTGACGGATTCAGTACCAAAGTGATAGCCCAAAAACTAAACTTCGCAAACACAAATACAGTTAAAAGTAAAAAGTACCAGTGTTTTAAAAAACTCCAAAGCACAGTTGTGAAGCGCTTCAACAAAGATGATTTGATTTGAATACAAGCGAAGAAACATATCACTTAATTAATAGCTATATAGCTGGAAGCCTTAAAGGGCGTGATCTTGACAAGTTCAAAACGAGGCTCCGAGAAAAACCTGAGCTTCAACAAGCCTATGCTCTCCAAAAAGAAATCATTGCTGCTTTAGAAGAGAAAAGGGAAGCAGAATTAAAAGCTTTCATAACGAATGGTGTCAAGAATAAACAGCCAATAGCAATGTGGAACAAAAAAGTCCAGTTCGCTTTGGCTACTGCTGCATCTATTGCACTAATCGCTGCAGTAGTAATTTTCTGGCCTAAACAAGACGGCCAAACAGAATTAGCCAACGATGCAGAGCATACCGAAGAAAGCTTGGATACAGTAATCGAAGATGCATCTAATATTACCCGAGATATTCTTTTGGAGCCAAGACCAATTGATACTCAGATCCTCGCCATTGCCGAAACCCAAAAAGAACTAATCACTCCTGAGCCGACGATAGAAATAGCTGAAGATACTGAAGTACTCGATGATCTGACGGAAGAAGAAATAATCGAACAAGATTATGAATCTCCTCAAAAAGACTCAAGCAACACAGGGGAAAATGATATTGCAGTTAGTACAACTAGTTCTACTGAAGTCTCAAAGTCTCTTGAGAAACCAAAAATTATAGAGAAAAAATCAGCGGTAGAAAAAGATGAAGCTTCAGAAATAGAGGAAGTGGTCCTAAAGGATGAAATCATTGGGTCTCAATATTATACAGTTGCAAGTGTCAGCCTCTCTTATGCAGATTTCGAAAACTCTTCTGAAGCTCTTAAAAGATCTCGATCTGATTTAGAAAAACAAGTACTAGAAGCGGAGGATGACAGTCCGACTGAGGCCAATGCAAAGGCAACTAAGAGTTTGAAAGTAGAGTTCTGGAAGAGTGTCGTAAACTTCAAAGGCTATAAATATAATGGTAGAGTAATTCAACTATACGGGATAAGCATATCAGAAGCCATAACTCTGAAAGAACTAGACAATCGTCTCTATATCAAAATTGATGATAAATTCTACTTCCTCGAAAAAAGTAAAAACCACAAAAGACTGATTGAGGTAACCAACGCAACGTTACTCAACGTACTTCAAAATGAATAATATTAAATTCTACAAATACCAAGGCACCGGAAATGACTTTGTAATCACCTCCGATATCTATAAAATCTCATTAGAAACTATTGTCAATTTATGTGACCGCAAGTTTGGCATCGGTGCGGACGGACTAATCGTTATGAAAAAGTCTGACCATACCGATTTTGAGATGATGTACTATAATGCTGACGGAACGGAAAGTTTCTGTGGCAATGGAAGCCGTTGTGCCGTAATGCATGCTAAGCACCTGGGCTGGATAGCAAATTCCTGCACTTTTGATTCTAACGATGGTCTACACGAAGCCAATATCGAAGGGGATGATGTACATCTTAAAATGCACGACGTAGAAATGGTCCTAGTAGAAGATGAAGGATATATCTTAAATACTGGGTCACCTCACTACATAGCTTACACAGAAGACATAGAACTTTTAGATATTGTGCCTGCTGCACATAAGATTAGATATAATGAGACTTTTAAAGATACTGGGATAAATGTCAACTACCTCCAAAGTAAGAATGGAATACTCAATATCAGGACTTACGAAAGGGGAGTTGAAGACGAAACGTTGAGTTGTGGAACTGGAGTAACTGCTGCTGCAATAGCTCACTACCTGGAAAAGGAAAGTTCTCAAAAGCGATATACTCAAAAACTACTTACTAAAGGAGGTCCTTTAACTGTAAGTTTTGAGAAGAAAAAAAAGTCCTTTGAAAACATATACCTAATCGGTCCAGCAGTGAGAGTTTTTGAAGGACAAATTGAAATATGAAAAAGTGGTTTAGTCGAATCTATCGCTTAACAGCTCTTACTGTAATCGTGATGATTATGGTTTACTTTAGAGTATACCAAATTGCCAAACCTCATATTTTCTCCAATGTAAAAGATGTACCAAACCACAAAATCGGATTACTTCTAGGTACCTCAAAGCACTTGAGGAACAATCGTGTCAATCTCTTTTATAAATACAGAATTGAAGCGGCGATAGAACTTTACAAAGCAGGCAAAATCAAATTTATCCTGATCAGTGGAGATAATGGTAGAAATGACTACGACGAACCTACTTCTATGAAAAATGATCTTATTGCTGCTGGGATACCGGAAAGTGCAATTTACCTTGACTATGCAAGATTTAGGACTCTTAATTCTATTGTTAGATGTAAAAAAGTCTTTGGACAAGACCGTGTGCTCGTCATCTCTCAAAAATTTCACAATGAGCGAGCTATCTGTCTTGCTAAAGCAAATGTAATAGTAGCTGATGGGTATAATGCAAAAGATATCAATGGCAGGTATGGAATCAAGGCACACATTAGAGAGTATCTCGCAAGGATGAAGATGTGCCTCGATATTGTATTTGGTAAAAAGCCGAAATTTTTAGGTGAGAAAGTTAAAATCAGATAAAACAAAAAGATATAAACTAATTGCAAGCTGGGTATTGACAATTTGCATTGTTTTCGCTCTTATCACATTCATTATATTAAAAGAAAATTTTGAAAACCTTGACTTGAATAACCTCATACACACTTTGAAGTTAAGTACTGTAAGCTACGGAGTTATTTTAATCTCTGGAACAATTCAAGAGCTTCTAGAAGATGATCTTTTCAATATTCGGTCTATAATTTTCTATATCTCAGTCTTTATTCTTGTGATATACACGCACACACTTTAATCTGACTTCTCTATTTCAGATTTACATCCAAAGCATCTCTTAATGCATTTCCTAAGAAATTAAAACTCATGACCAATATCATAATGCAGAAACCTGGAATTATGGCTAAGAATGCTGCATCAAATACTATGTAGTTATAGTGTTCCTTAATCATACTTCCCCAGCTTGGCATAGGCGGCTGCACCCCAAGACCTAAGAAACTCAGACCCGCTTCTAATAAAATAGCACTCGCAAAATTTGCAGTACAAACCACTATAATTGGAGCTATGATATTGGGAAGGATATGCTTAAACAGGATTCGCATATCGTTAAATCCTAAAACCTTCGCAGCTTGGATATACTCCATCTCTTTTATTTGTAATACTTGCCCTCGAACTATGCGAGCAAGCTCTACCCACATACTGAGTCCTATAGCAAGAAAAACCTGATACAGTCCTTTTTCTTGAAAAGCGAAACTTATAGCTATGGCAATCAAGAGACTTGGCAGACTCCACACCACATTGATCAACCACAAAACTGCGGTATCTACCCAACCTCCGAAATAACCAGAAAGTAAGCCTAGAGTAGTCCCTATGCACAATGTAATAAGCACAGACATAAAACCTACGAGAAGAGAAATACGTGCACCTATAATCACTCTGCTAAGCACATCACGGCCATACCTATCTGTTCCTAGCCAAAATGTCTTAGAAATGATGTTTTCTTTTGAAAATGACCTATCACTTGTTGTCCATACTTCATTTCCATTCTTATTGAATAAGACATACTGATTTGGGGTTCGCACCTTTAACACCGGTATTCGCTCCTGACCATTGGGATCTCCACTAATCCATTTCTGGATAACAGAAGTACCCTTCTTATCATTTGGGAAAGATAGAAACTGAATTTCAGTTGCAGGCTTTTGTAAGGCAATCTCTAAATGAATTTCATTTGCTTGTGGCGAACTATCAGGTGTGATAAGATACCCTAAAAATGAAAGAGTAAGGAGAAAGACAATAAATAATAAACCAAATAGGCCTAGTTTATTTTTGACTATCTTTTTTAGCATTTTGGTATCTGAATTCTATCGCTGACATCACAGCCATAAAACTGTACAATGGTACCGCAATTTTGTCGAATTCCGTATAATTATTGAGTACACCGTGTGCAAAATATGTCACTAATCCAAGGAAGACAGCCATACTGAGAAACTTATCTGGTCCAGTGAGTACTCGTTGATGTCTAAATCCGAGTAACATCACCCAAAATACAATAGAAACAAAGAAAACTGTTCCTAAGACTCCGCTCTCTGATAATGGCCTTAAGTATTCAGAGTGCACGCCCCCTAGTGTTCCAGCATTGGTAGAAATTATAGTCATCTCGTGAGGTAACTGAAACTGACCATACTGAAAAGTATATGTACCTGGTCCCCAGCCGATAATTGGCTTCTCCTCCCACATACGAATCGCACTTCCCCATCTATTCAGCCTCTCCAGATTTGAAGGGTCGCTACTTACATTTGAGACCGATTGTAAGTGATTTTCTATATTATCATCAGACTCTTTCTTATTCCGAGACAAGTCAGTCATTAGATTATCTAAATTGCTGAAGAGAAACCCAACAGCCATTACCCCAACGACTACCAAATACTTAAACCTCACATTTATTCTAAACAGAAAATAAATACCAAGCGAAATCACGAGGCTAATCCAAGAAGCTCTTGTAAACGATAGTGCTACGGCTACTACCATAAAGAGAAATAAGAATAAACTTAATCCCCTAACAAAAGGCGAATAATTCATTCGGTGACCATGTAAAGCAAAAACAAATAATACAGGAACCACAAAAGATATACAAGCTGCATACATTCCGTGGTCAGGTAGAAAAGGCCTCATAGCTGTATATGCATATGCTCTACTAAAACCTCCTTGAGAATGAATAACAAGCGTATAAATAGAAAGAATGATTACTGAGCTGATAAAAATCCATATAAACTTCTTTGCAACCTCTCTATTCTGAAAAAACCGTACAGCTAAAAAATAGAAAACAACAAAGTACCAAGATTTCATCAGTACATACTTAATAGATATTATTGGCATTGTGCTAAACACCGCGGTGATTACCATCCACGAAAAATCAGTAATTAATAGTATTGCCAATATAGATTTCACCTCAGGTAAAGTGATCTTTGCAGAAACGCAAAGCTTAAGAATAACTCCTATAAAAAGTAAAATAATCAGAGGTTCTGTTGGTAGACTTAGATTGACTGTACTATATCGTTCATCAATTAAATGTACGGATAGTGGAGTTGCAAATGCTAAGAAATAGAATATATACTTGGGTTTGGCGACGAAGACCCAGCCCAAAGCTATAGCCACTGGGAGTCCTAATAATGGAAGCATATCCAGATAGACACTTCCCATACAATAGACGAAAAATAAGCTAGTCCAAAGATATAATTTCTTTATGTCCGCTGAAAAGCCCACCTACTGCTTAAGTAAGTTAAGTTGGTTCATTATAAGTAATGTTATGATGCTAAAAAAGCCTACTGCTCCTGTGACAAGCAGTACTAGTAATGAACGCACTGGATAAGACTTTTTCTCAGCTGGAGATGCACTTGTTAGCACAAATTTCTGTGGTAATGTTTTCTCCACATCTACTTTAGATTTCTCATACCGTTTTCTAAGTTTACTTAAACTTTCTAATTCTAGAATAAGTGTTTCTCTCAGGTAAGTGTACTCCCCCGCATATTTGGCAAGCTCGTCTTGTTGAGCTTGAAGCTCTCGTCTTTTAGCTCCGTTTGCTGACTTATACAATTCCTCAGAAATAGCACGAGACTGCTCCTCATAGTTGGTAATTCCTTTTTTACCTAGTTCTTTCAATCTCTCTCTTAAATCCCAGACTTCTTTCTCTTTTCCTTTATACTCATCCTCCACAATTTGCAATGCCTCCAATGATACCTGTCTTTGTATTTCGGTTTTTACGCTATCATATATATTCCCTATACCGTTTGCTATCTCAGCAGCTTTAGCAGGGTCGTGATCCAAAACATTAATCGATACCGCAAGGTGTCTAGTTCTATTAAATTTAATATTACTTTTCATCTTACGTGCTAAATCAGTATTGGGGCTCCCTCCTTCTTGATCAATTTCGTAATGATTCATTAAATCAAAATTTTCAACTATTCGGCTTTGAAGAGCAGATGAGTTTAAGAGCTGAAGTGCATTCTCAGCTTCTTCTTCTTCACCAAAGGCTAATGGATCAGCTTGACGTTGTGTCAAATCTGTAAACATTGCATTACCAATAGAGTTTATAGTTGTAGGGTAGAAAACAACTTCAGCAGCGTATTTCGGCTTTATGAAAATAGGAGCTGTAAAAATGGCTGTAAGTATAGCGGTAGATAGTCCGATGATGAGAAGAGGCTTTCTATGCTTCCATATCAAAGAAACGATGTCAACAAAGTTGAAATCAAAATCACTGTTTTGGTTCATTCGGTAGATTTAAAATAAGGTCGGTAAAGGTAATTTTTTAGATTCAACAATCTCACTTTCTAATAAAGGACTTCAATTGAGCTGGGTTATACAATCTAAATAGATATCCTACCAGTAAAGCTGTGACTGTAATCATTGAAAAATGAACGACTACATTATCTAAATATTGCTTCCCAAATACAATAGCTATAAACAATAAAATAACACCTAAAACTTGCTTAACTATTTCTGGAATATTAAGTTGAAAATCAAACTTTCTAAAAGAGAGCAAGTAACACATCCCTCCAAATAGTAATTGACTACTTGTAGTAGCAATTGCAGCACCAACTGCACCATAGATAGGAATCAAGAAAAGATTTAAGACCCAATTTATGACGACAGTTATAAATGCCGAAAAATTCAAAAATCTTAACTCCGTGGCTGCAGTAAGAAGTGTGCCGTATACTAAAATAAAAGCTGATCCTATAAAACCAAAAAGCAGTATTTGAAAAGACAGTACAGAGTGGTTATCTGCCTTCAATGGAAATCTCCAAGTGAGTATTTCCATGCCATAGCTCACTGCAAGAAGAGAAAGTATAATACCAACCAAAAATAGTAGCTTGAAGGTATATCCTGAAATTACTTTTACTACATCTAAATTTTCTAAATTTTTACTGAAAAAAGGCAAAAGAACCTGACTAAAAACTTGAGCAAACATGAATAGTGCGAAATAAAAACGGTAGCCCATAGCGTAGACATAAGCTTCTGAATCTCCTATAATTCGCTCTAGCATCACACCATCCACATAGTTATATAATCCCATAAGACTAATCAGTATAGCAAAAGGCCAAGACTCTATTAATATAGGCATTATATCACCTAGATTGAAAGAAACTTTTATTCCGCTGAGATATGTACGCAAGAAAAAAACAAGCATTAAACAAACTACTACAAGTCCCAATATTTGAGCATATACGAATCTCTCTATAGTAAGCTCCCAACCTTCTATTTCACCCCAAAGAAGAATAGAACAAAATACTATGAGAAGCATCCTATCCAACACCATAAATACTCCATCCCACTTAAATCTCTGCAGGCCGGATACTATACTTCTAAAAAACTGATTAAAAGAAGTTATAATCTGTATAACACATAAAAAAATCAAGAGATGAAATTCAGCTGAGGAATATGCTGTCAGATAACCTACACCAAATACTAACACAATATAAAGAATTGATAAAACAATTTTGAAGCCAATAATACTGCCAGTAAGTTTGGAGATTTTAGCATTATCTTTTGAAATACTTGTGGCATTAAAGCTATTCAAACCAAAGTCTAATACTATAAAAAATAATAAACTAAATGTAAGCAGGCCAAAGTAATTACCATAAACATCTGGCAAAGCCTCTTGGACCGCAGCATCTATAAATAATATCCAAATAGGCTTAATCAGCAGATTTAAAATCTGCATAAAAGCTATATCACTCAGATACTTTTTCAGCATCTAAGCAGACTGTATAGCTGAAGCTCTTTCAACTTTTCTTGTTTTTACCAGTAGAATCAAGCCAATAATAAAGAAAGCCATTAGCATTAGAACTGACTTACGCATATCTCCAAATATCCCTTCAAGCATTCCAAACATAAGAGGACCAAAAATTAATCCTACTTTTTCCATCACATCAAAGAAACTAAAATATGAAGCATGGTCTTCCGTAGGTGGCAACATTTTAGAATAAGTTGATCTACTAAGAGACTGTGTTCCTCCCATCACAAACCCTACCAATAAGGCAAGAATGTAGAATTCTAGAGGTTCATGAATGAAGAAGGCAATTATCGTACACGTTATCCAAATTACAGCTGCACCCATTAGTGTCCGCAGATTACCAAACTTATTGGACCATTTAGACATTACAGTAGCACCTCCTACAGCTACAAGCTGTATAAGTATTATGCTTACAATAAGACCTGTTTGCTTGGTTTGCCACCACTCGCCACCATCTACCCAAGCTATTTCTTTACTCGCAAAAAGTACTGCTAAAAGCATAATCGTCTGTACTCCCATATTATAAACAAAGTAGCTACTTAAAAACCATTTGACACGTGGATGTTCTTTCAATTCATTCCACACCTTACGTATCTCTCGATACCCATACCACATAATGTTATGCTGTTTCTCTCTTTTAGTATAATAACTTTTGCTAGGCAAATAGTAATAGGTATACTGAGCAAAGCCAACCCACCAGACCGCAACCATCAAAAACCCGTATTTTACTGGCATGTCTGCAATTCCATTAAGTAATAAAATAGTTAGCAGGAGCAATACACTCCCTATGTAACCTAATGAAAACCCTTTCGCACTTATTTTATCGTGTTGTTCGCTATCCGCAATTTCTAATAAGAAGGAATTATAAAACACAATGCTGCCCCAAAAACCAATGCTTGCTGTGAATATAGATAACATACTGAGCTCTAAATTTGCAACGTCAAAAAAGAATAATGACGCACATCCTGTAGCTCCCATATAGCAAAAGATCTTCATAAATAGCTTCTTAGTGCCAGAATAATCAGCAATGCCGGATAGTATCGGAACAAGTAAAACTACAACTAGAAAAGAGGCAGAATAGACATAAGAATATAGCTCCGAGTTAATGAAAAATCTTCCAAAAAACTCAACCATCTCGACGGATCTCCCATCGATAGTCTCAACAAGACCATTTTCTCGGGCATAGTTTGCCGTGACCGTTTGATAGAAAATCGGAAAAATTGCTGTAGAAATAATTAGATTATAAACGGAATTTGCCCAATCATAAAAAGTCCACGCCCGTATCACTTTTGGATCGTTCTTTTTGAATAAATATCCCATATCGTTCTTTCAAAGCAAACGAAAAAAATGGGTTGAGCAAGAAAATATTAAATACTAGGCAGCCTTAAGCCTTAATCTTTCTATGACTTTCTGGGCTTCTTCTATACCTATAGTCACCTTTTTGAGGGAATCATCAGAAGGAGCCTCATACATATAATCACTAAGTATGGCTTCACATACTGATCGTAAGCCTCTTGCTCCTAATTTGAACTCTATAGCCTTATCTACAATATAGTCTATGACATTATCTGAAATTTGGAGCTCTATACCCTCCATTTCGAATAACTTAACATATTGACGAATTAGAGCATTTCTCGGCTTCAAAAGAATGGCTTTCAATGTTTCCGCATCCAAAGGTTTTAATGCCGTTAGAATAGGAATACGTCCAATAATTTCGGGAATAAGTCCAAACTGTTTTACATCTGCAGGGATTGCATATTCAAGATATTGTTCTGCAGTGAATTCTTCTAACTCCGAAGATTTGAAACCAAGTGCATTGGCTTGCATTCTCCGAGAAATAATTTTTTCGATCCCGTCAAAAGCTCCACCGCAGATAAACAAAATATTGCGAGTGTCTATTTGTATCATTTTCTGATCCGGATGCTTTCGTCCACCTTGAGGAGCAACGTTTGCTACTGTTCCCTCTAATATTTTAAGAAGACCCTGCTGAACACCTTCACCGCTTACATCTCGAGTGATACTCGGGTTATCAGACTTTCGGGCAATCTTATCTATCTCATCAATGTAGATGATACCTTTTTCGGTAGCTTCTTTGTCAAAATCTGCAGATTGGTATAATCGAGATATGATACTCTCAACATCTTCGCCCACGTATCCTGCTTCAGTAAGCACTGTAGCGTCAGCTATACAAAATGGCACTTGCAATGATCTAGCTAGAGTTTTAGCTAGCAAAGTCTTACCAGTTCCCGTTTCTCCAATCAGCAGCACATTAGATTTCTCCAGTTCTACTTCGTTTTCATCCGGCTCATAGTTCAATCGCTTGTAATGATTGTATACTGCTACGCTTAAAGTTTTCTTAGCGTTTTCTTGACCAATTACATACTCATCAAGGAGAGCCTTAATCTCTTTAGGCTTTTTGATGGCTAAGCTGTTTGACGAGGGCTCAGACTTCTCTATGCCTTCGCTTACTATTATATCATTCCCTTGCTCTATGCATTGTTCACAGATATGAGCGTCTATACCAGAGATGAGTAGTCCTACTTCACCTTTACTTCTTCCACAAAATGAACATGTAAGCTGCATACAACCGTATTCTTATTTTTTTCGTTCTAAGACCTCGTCAAGCATACCATACTCTTTGGCTTCTTGAGCAGTCATCCAATAGTCTCTTTCACTATCTTTTTCTACCTTAGCGTACTTCTGACCTGAGTGAGTAGCTATAATATCGTAAAGCTCTTTTTTCAGTTTCAAAATCTCCTTTACGGTGATTTCCATATCTGTAGCTTGACCTTGAGCACCACCTAATGGCTGGTGAATCATCACTCTACTATGCTTTAAAGCAGTACGTTTACCTGCAGCACCAGCACACATCAGGACAGCTCCCATACTAGCAGCTATACCCGTACAGATAGTTGCTACATCTGGAGCTATGTATTGCATCGTATCGTATATCCCGAGTCCTGCATACACAGAGCCTCCTGGACTATTGATATATATCTGAATATCTCTTTTGGCATCAGAAGATTCAAGGAATAAGAGCTGGGCTTGAATAACATTTGCTATATAATCATCTATACCTGTGCCCAAGAAGATAATTCTATCTGCCATAAGCCTAGAGAATACATCTACCTCTCTGAATGGCATCTGACGCTCTTCGATGACTGTTCGAGTCATATCTTGCGGTGAAGCAATAGAACTATTAATATAGTGGTCCACCTTTGTGCTGCTTATGCCGTGATGCTTGACTGCGTATTTTCTAAATTCTTTTCCGTAATCCATAGTTTGTTTGTAATGGTCAAATGTAAACAAATACCTAATTAGTAAAGTTCACATCTCGAAAATGAGACTAAAAAGATAGACTAAGAAGTAATTACTTCTTATCGTTGAATTTTTTCACTTGATCGTAGAACTTGTCAACAGCTAATTTCTTTGACTTCACGGTGATCATTTCTTTCACCTTGTCTAAAACTTTTTTCTCGACTACAACATCTCTAATTCTCATTAGATAATTCTTGTCTTCTCTATTTTTAGCCTCAAAATTCTGCACCATCGCTGGATCAGGGTTATTCAATCCATACTGACGAAGCATTTGAGCGGTGTAAGCAAATGAAGTCTGATTCACATCCTCATCTGTAACCTCTACATTCTCCTGCTCAGCGATTTTCTCTCTAATAAGTTGTTTTCTAAGTACTACAGACTCCGTTTCATATTGCTCATCTACGTTTCCAGCGTTGTAAGTTTCTGGCTTAGTTTCCTGTAACCATCTCTTTAAAAATGTATCTGGCAAAACAAGCTTGTGGTTATCTTCTAACATTGCATTAATCTCAGCTTCTAATTGCTTCTCAGCTTCAGCTTCATAATACGACCCTAAATTTTCTCTTATTTTAGCTTCAAACTCTTCTTCGCTTGCAACTGTACCCGGACCCATAACTAGGTCAAAGAACTCCTGATTTAATTCCGCTGGAACAACTCTTCTAATCTCCTTTACCACTGCCTTAAATGTTTTATTAAGACCTTCTACTGCTTCTTTTTCTATACCTAAAGATTGAGTTATAACCATTTCGTTGTCATTGAACAATTCAAACGGGTCAAGCTTCAACTTATCGTCTACAGAAAGACCAACTAATTGTTTTTTGACTTTCTTACTTTTCACTACTTCAGGAAGCACTGTCACCTCTTGTTCAAATACTCCTCCATCATTGTGCTCACCTTTCTTGTCTACCTCAGTCATTATAAGAACTATCGAATCGTTTTCAGTCTCCGATTTATCTTTATTCTCCAACTTACCATTTTGTCTTCTCAAGTTGGTAATCTCTGTCTCTACCTCCTTTTCGTCAAGCTCTATTTCATAACGAGTGAGTTTATCCTTAGTACTGATTCTTAAATCAAATATTGGAGCTAGACCAAGATCAAAGTAAAACGTAAAATCACCATAGTTCTCAAAATCAGTTTCACCTTTCTTATCGATACTAGTCATCGGCTGGCCAAGAATATCAATTTTATTGTCTTGCAGATGCTTGTAAAGAGCCTCAGAAGTAAGTCTATTTACTTCTTCAAATAGGGCACTCTTACCTATCATTTGCTTTACCATACCCAAAGGAACAGTTCCAGGTCTAAAACCAGGAATCTTTGCCTTCTTTCTATAGTCTTTGAACTGCTTGTTCAGGTTGTCTTGATAATCTGCGTTTTTAATTTCGATGCCAATTATCGCATTTAGATCATCTGTTTTTTCAAAGGTAACGTTCACGAGATTTGTGTTTGTTTTATGATGGTTGTATTTACTTTTATCCTTTTACGAATACAAATAGCCATAAAAAAATAAAACCCTGCATTACCAGGGCTTTATTTTGATTTTACAGTGCGGGCGAAAGGACTCGAACCTTCACACCTCGCGGCACTAGATCCTAAGTCTAGCGTGTCTACCAATTTCACCACGCCCGCTTCCTTCTTCGATAAAGGGCTGCAAATGTAAAATAAAAATTATAGCACATCAATTTTATTCAAAAAAAATCCGCTCTAGAGGATAGAGCGGATTTTCTATGTCTATGCATGAGTTTATTTCACTTGCATTTTTCTTGTCACTGAATGATCTTCCGTAGTCAATGTATAAAAATACATTCCACTAGTAAGACCGTTTCCATCTATAGTTATAGTATGATTTCCAGCACCTAGTACACCCAGATTACCTTCATTGATTACATTACCTAAGATATCTGAAACTGTGAGTTTCACTTCAGAACCCGTTCTTAGATATACTAAAACCTCAGTTGATCCGTAAAATGGATTTGGTTGATTTTGGTTTACTACAAATACTTCTGCTTTTTTATCTACTGTTTCTGCGTTTAATGTATTCTGTCCGATTACATCATTTAGTATATCCGTAACAGGAATTGCAGCATAATGGATTCTGTTCAAATCTGCTGGGTGTGTTCCTGAAGCTGGACTATTATTCTGCAATGCTGTCCCTGGAGTACCGTCCTGTTGCCAGATAAGATGTAAGAAATCATTTGACATTTTTGCAGCGTTAGGGAAGTTGCATTCTTCTGTTCTGTCTTGAGTAATGTTCTGAGGACCATTCCATGTTGCTCCATTATCATTAGAATAAGAAATATGTATATCTCTGTAATTTGCATTCAAGAAGTGTAGTGAAGTCTCTACAGGTGCAGAGTACACTACAAAAAGATTACCATCCGCATCCATACTAGCAGAAGGCATAGTAACTAGAGATGTAGCTCCTGTTCTTGCAGCAGACAAAAGATTATTTGGCACATTACTATTTGCATCAAGTGCACTAAAGGTTTCAGAAGTAATAGTTGGTGCATCATCACCATCCATATCTATAAGCGTGCCCGCTAGTCCAGATTCGGTATCACCCTCTTTCCAATGTCTTAACTGATTTTGTCCTGGGAAGAAAAAGAACGTTGTATCTGCAGCATCATCTGGATTCAAACCACCTACAATTCTACCTAGTCCCCAAAATGCGTGAACTGTCCCGTCAGGAGCGATCATTACATCTACAGAACCATCATTTGTATTCATAGTATCACTAGACAAGAAAAGCTCAGCGTCCCTTCTCGGACCTCTGTATGGCACATTATCAACATCTGTATATGTCCAAGTTTCTCCATCATCCGTGCTCTTCCAAAGAGAAAGTGGATCTCCTAATCCTCCAATTAGTATAGCCACAGTAGAACCTCTCACGTCAATAGCATATGAGTCACCTCCACCATCAGAATATAATGTACTATCATACCCAGGAAGAATGATATGCTCTACTTCAGCTTGATCATCTGCAATGTTCCATCTGCTGTAAGTAGTAGGACTCTCTACACCATTTCTAGTCACTCTAGGTACACTATTCGCTTCACTAAACCAATAGTTAGAAATGATATGTATTTTTCCATTAGAAGTTGCACTTCTATTCCAGATTGGAACTCTGTTATCATTAGTGGTAGCGTCATCTAGAATAGCGTTGCTAGATGTGAAGCTCGTGCTCCCTTTTGTACCATTCTTAGATAACACAAATCCACCAGTGTTAGATTCGTGAGCTAAGATGGCCTCAGAGCCATCATCCAAGACCATTATAGAAGGCCACCCAGTTCTACCAGCAGACTCTATTTTGTCATTTCTAGCAGCTAGCCAATTAGTACCGTCATTGAAGTTGTAACCAGATCCTCTATTTGGGAAACCAGTACCATCATCCGGACTTGCAGTCCATACAGCTGAGATACTACCATCATCGTGAAGTACTATTCTTCTACCAGGACTAGAATTAGTCTGCAAATCATAGTAAGTTTCTCCTAAGATGACATACTTGTAGTTTTTCGCTTTTTTGTTTTTATCAGTTGAGCTTATATTTGGACTCGCTTTGAGCAAAGATGCCTGATCTACGGTTTTCACTGAACTTGCAGGCACAGCATACTGATTTGCTCCTTCAACTTCCATTTTTTCCACCGGTCTTTGGGCAAAAATTAGAAATGGAGATAACATTAAAAATGAGAGTAATTTTCTTTTCATACTTATTGTTTTTATTAAGGCCTGGAAATTACTGAATTATTAGGTAATCCCTATGTAAAAGTTAAGAATGATTTGAGAATGGTCAATTTGAGAGTAAATAAGTTAGGATTTGAGTAACACTCAGGTCGCTAAATACTGAGAATTTTCAGAATGGTTTCTTGAAAGAGCGATGCTTGATTTCCAGCAGATTCTTTTATTCCTTTAAACTTAAGGTCTAGGTCATTTATACAGTCAATGACCTTCACGATCTTCGTGCCAGAATAGTTAGAAGCCGCTTGCCTGTACTCTCCTATTGCAAAAAACGGTATGCCTAATGCACTCATCACTTCTTTATCTGTTTTCCCTCTCATACTCTGCATAATAGCTACTTTCCTGAAGTAGCTAAAAAGGGATGCATTGAGCATAACGATCGGATGGTTATTCAAATTGGCTAAGAAATAATTTAAAATTTCGATGGTCTTCGCTTTTTGCTTTTGTGCCAATGCCTTTTGCAAAGAAAATATGTTGTACTCTTTATTAATTCCTACATATTTTGAGATATGCTCCTCTCTTACCTTACTTCCTTTTTCAACATTGCTAAATACCTTTTCAAGCTCACTAATAATCACTGAAAACTTCGCACCACTATTTTCCACAAGTAGATGCAATGGTCTCGGTTCTATATCGTATCCCTTATTCGTAATATACTCAGATACCACAGGTAATATCTCCTTCTCAGATATAGGTTCGGAAGTGAAAACTGTTGCATATTTTTTGAATGCTACACCTAGTTTTCTATTCATTGCCAGTTTTTTTCCAGGATGATACCATACTAGCACCGTACTTCCCACCGGTTCTTGAATATATGGCAATAGTGAGTCTGTACTATTAATGTACTGGGCCTCTTTTACTACTACCAACTGCTTCTCAGCCATCATTGGAAAACGGCGTGATACATTCAATAAATCAGACGCATTCGTTTCTTTTCCATAAAACAAATGATGATTGAAGCTCCTCGTACTTTCGTCAACAACCACTTCCTCGATTTTTTGCAGAATTTTTTCCAAGAAATGAAATTCTTCGCCGTGAAGCAGATATACTGGTGATATCTGACCTTGTTCCAATTCCTTTATCAAGTTATTGAAATCACTATATGAACTCCTACCTTTGGCCACGAATTAATTTTAATCTTAAAGACGTGCAATTAAACTTCGATAACTTTAACTTTCAAATAAAAACTGAAAATAATCAGAACTATATTTGGGATATCGTCAGAAAAAAACATTGCGTCTTGACTCCTGAAGAGTATGTAAGGCAGCATTGCATTCATCAGCTAGTGAAAAACGGCTATGCCGTATCTAGAATAAGCATAGAGCACTCCTTTCCAAAGTCATCGAAGCGGTATGATATTATCTATTTTGATGAGTTGGGTGTACCAACATTGCTCATAGAATGTAAAGCTCCTCACGTTACACTTTCTCAACAGGTTTTGGAGCAAGTTTCTGGATATGTAGAATTGCTAAATGTGCCTAATATTCTCATAACCAACGGACTAAATCATTATTCCTTTTCAAGAAAACATAAGAACATAACTGTCACTCAAGAATTTCCTGTAAATGCTAAAAATAGAGACTAAAAAAACGAAATTTGCACCAATTTAAACAAAACTAAATATGGCAATACTCATTATAGTTGTTTTTGTTTTAGGCTATGCAGCAATAGCTTTGGAACACCCATTAAAAATAGATAAAGCTGCAAGTGCTCTTATTACAGGTATGGTCTGTTGGGCTATCTATGTGTTTTCTTTAGGTGGTAATCCTGAAGCCTATGAGATTATAGAATACGGACGAGCATTCGTAGAGGGTGACCATCACGTAGGTGGTCTTTATCATCATCTATTTGACATTGCTAATATTCTATTTTTCCTTATGGGTGCAATGACTATCGTGGAGCTCGTAGACGCTCACGAAGGATTCGCTGTAATCACTGATAGAATCAAGACTAAGGACAAAACAAAACTACTTTGGATCATCTGTATACTCACCTTCTTTTTCTCTGCAGCATTAGATAATCTTACCACTACTATTGTGATGATTTCTCTGCTTAGAAAACTTGTTGAAGATAAGAAAACAAGATGGATGTTCGTAGGAATGGTAGTCATAGCGGCAAATGCAGGTGGTGCTTGGTCACCAATTGGTGATGTCACTACTACAATGCTTTGGATCAAGAAACAACTGCCAGATGTACCAAACATCATTATGGACCTTATCATCCCTAGTTTAGTTGCTGTGCTAGTACCACTCATCATACTTTCATTCACATTTAAAGGAACTGTTGAAAGACCTTTGAAGCAAGAAAGTGCAGATCATTATTTGAACCCTACCACCCCTAATGAGCGACTGTTTGTTTTTATACTAGGTTTAGCTGGATTGGTTTTTGTTCCTATTTTCAAGACGGTAACTCACTTACCACCTTTTATGGGTATGATGTTAAGTCTTGGCGTTATCTGGGCGGTAACTGAAATTATGCATAAAGGCAAATCTAAATCGGAGAAACAGCCTTTAAGTGTGATCACCGTATTACAGAAAATTGATGTAGCTAGTGTTCTTTTCTTTTTAGGAATTTTAATGGCTGTTGCGGCTCTGCAAGAGTTTGGACATTTGCGTACTGCTGCAGAAGCTTTAGATAGCGTATTTGACAAAAATATTTTCTCGATTAACATCGTCATTGGATTACTATCTGCCATAGTGGACAACGTTCCACTTGTGGCTGCTGCACAAGGTATGTATGATATTGCTCCAACAGGAGATTTTGCAGCCAATGGTCATTTCTGGGAGTTCCTAGCATATTGTGCAGGAACGGGAGGAAGTGCCTTAATAATAGGCTCTGCAGCAGGTGTTGCCGCTATGGGTCTAGAAAAAATAGATTTTGGGTGGTATTTGAAAAAAATCTCTCTTTTAGCGATAGCTGGTTACTTTGCAGGTGCTGCTACCTACTACTTAATGTTCTCATAGAGCAATGATTGACGGTAAAAAAGTAGTCGTAGTCTTCCCTGCTTACAACGCAGCGAAGACACTTGAAAAAACTTACAAAGAACTGCCTTTTGACATTGTAGATGAGACAATTCTTGTAGACGATGCTAGTAAGGATGATACTGCCGCTCTAGCAAATAGAATAGGTGTTAATCACGTTATTATTCACAATCAAAACCGAGGTTACGGTGGTAATCAAAAGAGCTGTTACAACAAGGCTATAGAAATAGGTGCAGACATAGTCATAATGGTACACCCAGACTATCAGTATACACCACTACTCGTTAAAAGCATGTGTAGTATTATAGCCAATGGGGTATTCCCTGCTGTATATGCGAGTAGAATATTGGGCAAAGGAGCACTGAAAGGTGGTATGCCGTGGTATAAGTATGTAGCGAATAGAATACTGACTTTATTCCAAAACATTGTTATCAATCAAAAACTGAGCGAGTATCACACAGGATATAGAGCTTTTGACACTAAGATTTTTGAGAAGATAGATATTGAAAAGAATTCTGATGACTTTGTTTTTGATAACCAGATGACCGCTCAGATATTCTTTGCTGGTTTTGAGATAGGTGAGGTGACTTGTCCTACCAAATATTTTGACGATGCATCCTCTATTAACCTTAAACGAAGCTCTATTTATGGACTTGGTGTACTCCTTGTATCCATTCAGTATAGACTTGCTAAATGGGGAATAAGTGATTTTGGTATATTCAAGCTAAAAGCTTAATCGCAATACCTTATAAGATAATCCATCCCAACTTCTGCCGACTTTCTCCAGTTTTCGCAAGCTTCTTCAGTATTGTTTAAGCGATATTCGGCAATTCCTAAATTAAAGTGGGCCAACTTTATATCATTATGTCTGAAATATATTGCCTTTCGAAAATCTACTCGTGCCTTCTCGTACTCTTCTAACTGAATATAGAAGAAGCCTCTATCAAAGTAGTATGTAGGATTATCTGCTTCTATAGCTATAGCTTCTGTATAATCATTTGCTGCCAAACTATATTCCTCTTGACTAGCAAAGCACTCTCCCCTGATCACATATGCTTCAGCATCTTTGTCATTTGAGAGCAAATAGACATTCAAATCTTGTATAGCTTCATTGTTATTCCCAAATTCATAATGATACTTTCCTCTTAAAAAGTAGGCTTCCATAAATGTCGGCAACATTTTTATGCCTTTATCAAGATCGCTTATACATCCAAGGGTATCCTTTGCAAGGTATTTCACTCTTGACCTTTGCACCAATTCACTCGGAGTCTTAGCCTCTAAAGTCACTATTTTTTCCATATCCTCAAAAGCCTTTTGGTGCTGAGAAAACTTCACTAGAATATCAAGTCTTGAAAAATAACCATTGATGTCATCAGGATTCAGCAAGATATACATGTTCAAATCGTTTAGGGCCTTCTGTGGTTCTTCTAATGCCGTATATACAAAAGCTCTATTGTAAAACGCATCAGAAATTCCAGGATCTATGGATATACACTTTGTTAAGTCTTTGAGAGCTAAATCCAGTTGACCCAATTGAGCAAACACACTGCCTCTCCCCCAATATGCTTCGGCCATTCTAGCATCATTACTGATAGCAGAATCAAAGTCTTTTATGGCACCTAATGTATTGCCTTCTTCAAATTTATCGATACCTGAATTGTACCAACTGAGAGCATCTTGAGCCTGCACTTGGAGTACAGAAAGAACGAAAAATATATTAAAAACGAATTTCATTTTATACTGTTGCAATGATATACTGAGGATACGCAAGGATTGTGCCTTTGTTTCCACACCTCACCCAGAATAGCTACATAAATGAACATATTAGACAAAAAAGAAAACAAGTTATTTTTGCTACTTGGGGGATTTTTCATAGCAAATGCACTTATAGCTGAGTTTATTGGTGTGAAAATATTTTCATTGGAAGCTACTTTAGGAATCAACCCTTTAACATATACTTTATTTGGTCAAGAAATGAGTTTCAATCTCACCGCAGGAGTACTGTTGTGGCCTGTAGTATTCGTAATGACCGATATTATCAACGAGTATTATGGAATGAGGGGTGTTAAATTTCTGTCCTATCTCGCTGTAGGGCTAATAATTTTCGCTTTTATTATGATTTATGGAGCTATCGCCCTTACACCAGCAGGCTGGTGGATAGAAAGTATCAATGATCAAGGAGTACCTAACTTTCAAGCAGCATTTGCAAGTGTATTTGGACAGGGACTATGGATTATAATGGGTTCCCTTATAGCGTTCCTTGTTGGGCAATTTTTAGATGTCACTGTATTTCAGCAAATTAAAAGAATAACGGGTGAAGGGAAAATATGGCTTAGAGCAACTGGAAGCACTTTAGTCAGCCAGTTTATAGATTCATTTGTCGTACTTATAATCGCTTTCAAGTTGGGTGCAGACTGGAGCTGGGCCTTAGTCATAGCTGTCGGGTTAAATAACTACTTCTATAAATTTGTAGTAGCAGTATTGCTGACACCGGTTATCTATCTCGCACATTTTATTATAGATGCATATCTAGGTTCAGAAATTTCAGCTAAACTGAGAGCTAAAGCAAGTCTCAAATCATCTTCTTCATAGGCTGAAACCCAATCATTTGATATTCTGGAGGACTATGGTTTAAAATGCTGTGTTATCCCTCTATTATTGTACCTATGTGAAGGTCTTTGGACAGGCTCAAAATGATCTTCAACTACTTTGACTTTTGGATATCTGAATCTAAAGAATATGCCTGCGACTATTCCAAAAGCAAATCCACCAATATGAGCAAACCAAGCAACCCCACCACTATCTCCACTGAGACTTCCCATTCCGCTTATCACTTGCTGGACAATCCAAAAGCCTAAAAACAGAAATGCAGGTACAGCAAATATTTTAATAAAGAATAATACTCTAACCTTTGATTTCGGAAACATGACCAAATATGCTCCAAGACAAGCTGCTATAGCACCACTAGCTCCTAGACTAGGCGTCATGCTCATAGGATCTGTAGCTATATGACTCAGACTTGCAGCTAAGCCTCCTAGTAAATAGAAAATAACAAATCGCACTCCCAACTGTACTTTCTATATTATCGGTAAACACCCAAAGGAATACCATATTGCCTATCAAGTGCATCCAACTTCCGTGCATAAATATACTATAAAGCAGAGTGAGATATATGGGGACTGGTCCCGGAAAATGGGAAATAACTCCTTGTTGAGTAACCAAATCTGTACTGGTTGTAAGCTCATATGGAACTGCACTATTGGCATATGTAAATGTAGAATCTCCGAGTTGGAGAAACACAAACACAGCAATATTAATTGCGATAAAAGCGTAGCTAAAAATAGGCCAACTGCCTCCTTTTACATGGTCATCTCCTATTGGGAATATCATGGTTAGTATAATATTAAGTCCAAGTTTAAGTCTAAATTTTTGATAATTTCAGTTTGAATTAAACTTAAACTTATGCTTAGACTTCTTTAATTACTAAAGCAATACTGAATGATATTTGCTCCCATTTGAAGTGCCTTTCTCCTAGTTTCCGGACTATCGTCGTAGATTCCTGCATCTTCCCATCCGTTTCCTAAATCACACTCGTAGTCATAAAAACACACCAACCGTCCTCTATAAATTAATCCAAAGCCTTGGGCAGGTTTTCCATCGTGTTCGTGAATCTTTGGCAAACCATTAAGAAAAGAATATTTCTGTTTGTAAATAGGATGATCAAACGGCAGCTCTACAAAATCTAACTCAGGGAATACCTTCTTCATCTCTGGTCTGATATACTTATCTAAACCATAATTATCATCAATATGCAGAAAACCTCCTGCCATCAGGTATTTCCTCAGATTAGCAGCTTCCTTGTTACTAAAAACAACATTTCCGTGCCCTGTCATATAGACGTACGGATAATTGAATATTTCGGCACTTCCTACTTCCACAATTTCATCTTGCAGAGCCAAGTCTGTTTTTAGATTTTCATTGCAGAAATTAGCAAGATTGGGCAATGCTGTTCTATTTCCATACCAATCTCCTCCTCCACTGTACTTTAATCTTCCTAGCTTCAGAGTAGAATCAGTAACAAAACTAAAGGCAACAAATAATA
>ERZ1047472.393-NODE-393-length-40294-cov-5.638932_pt1 | contig 40294 bp, 36 predicted proteins | sample MGYA00383095_ERZ1047472 | MGnify/ENA primary metagenome ERZ1047472 (study PRJEB29581, sample SAMEA5548365) | metagenome | biome: marine; feature: coastal; material: water | depth 1 m | study: Short-term variability in the microbial, nano- and picoplankton dynamics... | reverse complement strand
TCTGTGGGATTGGCGGGCAAATAGGTGGTCTTAAATTTTCCTTCGGCATAGCTGAGATATTCATCGGCGTAACCTAGGGCTACAGCCAGCAGATCCACAGACCAAAAGAAACCGCCTTCCTCGTTAGTCCATGGCTGGACTGCCAAGTCGGAAAAGCTGAACTCTGAGATGTTGTCGATCAGGTTAAAGGTGCCCTCTGCAGCTTCAGACAAGACTGGCATGAACTCGCCATTTACCATGACCGACTGATAAAGGACCCGCGGCACCCTGCGATTGTCTGCTTCCATTTGGGTTGCTAAGGCGGTCTCGCAGCGATTTGTAAACGCTTCGACATCTCTCTGGTAGTTTCTCGGTTTGTCCAGGAATGACCCGAGATCGTCACCGACAGCCATCAACTGGTCAGTGGTGGTGGCGCAGAACCCATCTGCTTGATTGCTCCCCACAGACTTTTGGATGTGACGATGCCATCTGACGTAATTGGCAAATGTGTCGCTACTGATAGGATTTCGCTCGATGGAGTTGCTCTCAAAAGCGAAAATTTCTGCCAAGAACTCAAGCGGGGCTGCAATTCTTGTGACTTCTCTCGCAATTTCTGCGTTGGCAGAATCGATTACCGTTCCCCAGCTTTTGTTACCGGAATTTACGGCGTTTCGACATTGTCCGGCGTTCGCGGCATTGACCTGGTATTCACTGGCTCGGATGCCTCGAATGTACAGGGCTGCATTATCTCCAAATCCCTCTGGCAGCGCTTGACCGTAGAGGCGCGAAATCAGGTCTGAAAAATCTTGGTAGACCTCTCCTTCCGATCGTTTGTGTGTGCCGCCCATAAGATCTTGCAGCAATGCGAAAGATTTCGCCTCAGTACCAACCTTAGATAACCAATCGGAATACTTGGTCGCTCGCAAACTACCGTCCCCCAAAAAACGGCTGGGGTTAACCAGGGTTTCAAGTCGCTGGCGACTCTTACATTCCATAGCCGGGAGAATACGTTTCCCAAAAGCTTGCCTTTGAAAGAAGCTTTCGACTTGAGCATTGGGGGAAACCGCCAAGGACCAAGGTATTGGACCGCAGCAGTAGATCTTTGAAGCATTCAAGTCCGATAGAATTTGCAGTGAGGGCTGTATGGCCTCAAAGCCTGAGTTATCTCGCCAAATACCGTCCAGCCGTTCAGCGGCTTGCTCAATGCCCTGACTCTGATCCCACACCGTGAAAATATTCAGTCCCGTCCAGCTAACCAGTGCCAATAAAACAGCGGCGGACACAACCTGCAAGCGCCTTAGGCGCCGATCTGCTGACAGCAGTTTCTCGTGTAAGGGAGCCGCCAATGCATACTCGGGAAACACCTTGTCTTGGAACAGGCGTTCGAGAAATCTGTGTCGCCGACTTTGCCCTTGGGCCATCTGACCGGTGAAGTAAATGCCGCGGAACTTAGGCGGATTGATCAGCTGGCTGGAATTTAAAATACCGGACGCGAAGGCTTTGACCGGCTCGTGCAGCCCTCGTACCGAATTGGCGAGAACTAAAATGTTCTCCGCCGGAGCCAGGCTACTCTCGATAAAGTCGGACATCTGTGCCGACAGCATCTTGCCTATGTCGCGGAAGGCTTCATCAACCAGCCCAGGATCAAACAGCGTATCTGTGCCGTAGGGATTGGACCAGCCAAAGATGTCGTCTATCCGGTTCAGACTCTTCTGAAAGGCGCCATACTCGTCGAAACCTTGAAGTGTCTCCATGCCCGACACCACGAAATAGACGGGGAGCATGAACTCGATTTTATTTTGAATGGCCCAGTATTGCTGAAACAGCCAATCGATTTTTTGCCTGCGCTCAACACGATTCTCGATAAGCAAATCCGCAGCCGGGACGACAATTACTAACCCATCCAGGGGGCGCTCGGGTCTACTGTGGATGAGCTCGTCGGCCAGCAGAGTCGGTGCCTGGTGATAAATCAGACCACCTTGTTTCAAAATGACGCAGCTCCCAGAGTCATTCCCTGCCCGGTCTTTAATGTCCAGGCGCTCAAGCACGTCTTGGCCAATATCTGCAACCAAGGAATTGGCAGACTCATACTGGCTTAACATCAGATAGATCGGCAGATCGTAGCGTTTTTTTACAGTACCGCTCAGGGTGTCCAAACCATCGAACAGCTGCCCGACGACGGCATCCTCAGGCTCAGCGTCCTGACCGCCTGGTAGGGGCACGTTCTTCAAGTCGTCACGACCGATCTTGATCATGTTCATTCCCTTAGGCAGGAAGGGAATGCGTATTTTGATTTGTTTGCCGCTTCTAAAAACGAGATAGACCACGATGGCAATAACCAAAATGGCCAAGCCAAGGGCTATCCATCCGCCGCCGAGGAATTCGACGATCTGATTAAAACTTCGTTTTAGCAGGCTACTATTCATTGATGTCTCAGTTCATGGACGAAAGCGTGTCGGTCAAATTCAAAACCAATCCAATCCACGCAATGAGAGAACTCGCCCCAACAGCTGCGAAGGCAGCAAGGATCAAATTCCGCCAGCGTCCAATCGGGGCCATGCGACCGGGCTTCATGCCCGGCGGTGGCATCCAGCCAAGGGGTTGCTTTGCTTCACCAGCACTTGGCGATGTATGGGTTGAATGCAGCGCGATACGCAGATTTTCCATCAGTTGAGTGACCCGACTCACCGACTCTTCGTCCTGGCCTCCGAACCCCAGCCACAGAATTCGATAGTAAACCGCCAGTAGTGGCGCATCGCCCTCCTCCCTACGCTCGGCAAAGACCAGTTCTTGTACCGCTTCGGGAAAACGCCGACCCGCTGAGCGAGTACCAAAGGCCTCCCACTCCACTAGGTACTTCAGCCAAGTTTTTCGCAATTGCTGCTGCTCAGCCTCGGGCAGACCAATCCAATCGTGACGCTGCAGCAAGAAGTCGTCCCAATACGCCGCCAAGGCAAACCGCAGTTTTTCAAGGTTCGCCAGATCCATTCTCGATAGGGATACATCAGACGCTGGGCCATACTGCAGTGTCTTAACCAATGCTTGCTGAGCTTGCAAAAGGCAAAGGTCTGCCTGATCCCGTTCGGTTTGAGCGTAAAGAGCCCGCAACTGGTCATCGAGTTCAGCCTTTATCAGCAGCCATTGAGCGAAGAGTCGCTCAAACTCCAATAGTACGATGTCAGTTCCTACAGCCATGCTAGATCGACTGCTCAACAAAGCACAGAATCACCTCGGGCCTAACCGAATCCAGCGCCCGATCCGAACCGCTGACCAGCAATGTATTGATGCCGTTTTCGGGCAAAACGATTTGATATAGCAGTTCATTGGCGCTCTCGACCAAGCTGAACTTATCGAACCTCTGAACTCGCTCTCGATCAAATCCGATATCACGCCGAAGAGAAAGTTCGTCGTAATTATCAGCGCTGCAGATGTAGGCGCTTTCAACCCACTCGCCGACACGATCTTTGTCCGCTGATGCAGACACTTGAAACGCTAGCAACAGTGTCGAGCCTCCGGTTATGGGCGGCAATTCGCAAACCAAGTTACTGTCGCTATTCACCGAGAACTGCAAGATAGAGAAATCCAATCGTACGCTCTCGATGACCTCTTCCACGTAGTCATAAACCGGAAGAAATGTGGTCTCCATTTCGTTGTGGCTGTACTTGGGAAACGAGGGCGGAACTGGGTCATCTCGTAGAGCCGCGAGATCCGACGCGTAGTCGATGAGCTTGCAATAAACACTGAATGGATGCTCTTGGGCCCCGAGCAGCGCCTCTAGGGCCGGTAAACCATGGGTCAAAGCAATGATTCGATTGCGCTGCTTCTCCAAAACCACTTGATCTGAGCGTCGATCAACGATCAAAGAGCGCAGCTGTACAGCCTTGACTCGAGCCTTTGCAATTAGATTGTTTAGTCGCTCCCAGAGATCATGTTCCTGCAGGGTATAACCGACCACGGTGGCGATCTGCGGCGGCGTAAAGGCCAGCAACTGATAGCTGCCGTCCAACATTTTTTGAACCCTAGCAACGGGCAATGATGTGTGATTTGGCGATTGATCGCGGCTGATACCGAGCCGGAGCAGCGGCTGTAAGCTGACTAAGTCCACTTCGTTTTGCCGGTCACCGATGTCCGCAAGAGCTCCCTCATTGACGCTGACAAAACGTTTGCGATCTCCATCCGTATCGCTCGCGCAAAGGCCATTGTACTTTGCTAAGCCAACTGCAACGGTGACGATACTGCCCGGAGCGATATCAAGTTCGTCAAAATTCAAAGTTACTGGCTGCTGATTCCACAACAGTTCCTCAGACTCTTCCGCGCTGTCGAACTGAACAACCGAGCCATCTGGGAAGACACCCTCAAACCCAGTCAGACGAAATTCACCGGAGGCTAACGCAACGGCATCATACTGAAGTCGATTTACGCCCCAAAAAAAACGAGAGACCCGCTTAAGCTGATGCGCTAGCAGGGTTTCCATGTGCAAATCCGCGTGCTGAAAGTGTTGAGATGACAGCAGCATTCCCTCGTTCCAATGAACGCGGTGCTCGATCTTTGGCAGTTTCAACATAATGTTCTCGCTCCTTTAACGGCATCAACTACATTGCCGCTGGCTTTCGAACCGGGCGGGATGGGTAGTACCTCCATCTTACCCTTGGATACATTCACCCAGGGTGTTTCAAGGGTCGTAATATCCCCCTTCCCCGCATTTCTAACAAAGACAAAGATCGACTGGGCTAGCCGATGTTCTTTGGGCAAATCGGATAGCAGTGCACTGTAGCCCATAGGCACCTCCAGCCTGACCACATCCAATTGATTGGAATAGCTGCGGCAAAATCCTTCGTATTCATTGAACCAAGTAATTGCCGTGCTTTGGGTTAGCACCGTTGCGGCAGCATCACCGTAGGCAAAGGCAATATCCATCGTCACCGCTGACGGATTATTACCCAGTTCAGCCATAACCCCTACAGATGAAACGTTATTCGGACCTAGACCGACCCGTGCAGCAGACTTATCAACAGCAGAGCCAGCCATACCCCAAAGCTGGCAACCCGCCAGATTAAGAACCATCAGCAACACACAGGTCTGAGTGACTATGAGATTCATGTCATCACCATTCGGAAAAAGTTTGAAATAGATATGGTCAAGCCGAAGCTATTCGGGATGATCCCATTCTGGCCAGTAGGGTCTGAAAAACGCTTCACTGGCGCCCCGCCCACGTTCACCTTGAAACTGCCCAGTAGATTTTTTGATGTGCCGTCAAAGCGCTGAGACATCACGCCACCAAGCGGTGCACCCGGTTCACTGCCGTTGGATACCGCGCTAGTACTTAAAAGATTCTGCATTGGCAGCCCTTGAGAAAACATGTTCAGAACATTCGGCAAGGAGGTGCATGACACGGAAATGTTGAACAGCGGCAGTAAGATCGGACCTGCCGGTGTGATCACCTTGTTCACACAGGGGCCCGAAAAATGGATAGCGCATATGTAGTCGGTTAAAAACACTTCAGTTACCCCATGTTGATGCGGTCAGCATCCATAAACAGATCTTGGTCTGCGGTGACGCTGTGAATTTGGGCATGGGTCATAATGGTCTCGTCTGCGGTCAAATGGACGTTACGCGCCTGCTCAATGATCGAATCCGCCACCGTCACCAAGCTGCCTTGAACCGATTGCGTTAAGCTATAAGCCACTGTTTCAACGGCTCCAAGAGGTGCCGCCAAAGAAATCGCCGCTTCAGCCTGCAGCGCCACCTCACGGCGTCCTCTTAGCGCAAGTGCGTCCGCAGACAAAACGATGTCACCCCCGTTGGCAGCATTTAGCGAGACAGTATCTCCCTGCTGTCGGCTAATGATTGACACAATTACGCCAAGCGCTCCGTCAGTCGCGATCAAAACTCGATCTCCGACTTCTGGCTCTATCAGACAACTCAGTGCCCGGGACGCCATCCTACCTGACTGCAGTTCCCATAGATCCGACGCTGCCCGGCTACAAACCTCATCGAAGGCCATTACCGGCACCCCAGCGGGAACGGTCGTTTGCTCGCTTAATCGATCTTTTTTTACAGTCATATTCATAGTTTGCTCCATGGGTGCCTCGATGTGCCTTAGCGCATCAAGCAACAACACCCAAACGTTTTTCCATGGTTAGCCGGTCTTCGTCTGTTCCGAGCGAAGACGCCTGTTGTACTTTGCTTAGCGAGTAATTGCCCTGCACCTGATGAAAATTAGCGTATTGCAGATTGGCGCCGGAAAAGTCGGTGTCGGTACAGGTTGCATGAGAGAAATCCCCTTCCCGCACATTGGTGTCTTTGAGGCTTACTCGTTCCATCTTGGCCCCAACAAAACGTGCTTGTATCAGATTGGCTCGCGAGAGGTCCGTGTTCGTAAGGGTGGCGTCATCAAAATTGGATTGAGCCATTTCCGCATTATTAAACTGACAAGCCTTTAGTTTCGCTTGGGCAAAGATATTGGTCTCAAGGTCCGCGGCTGCAAAATTAACGGTATCCAAGTCGCAGGCAATGAACTGACAGTGGGTTAACGATGCTTTAGCAAAGGATACATGGCTGAACTGACTGTTATTGAAGGCGCAGTTGGTAAATGTCGTCTCGGATAAGTCGAGATTTGGAAACACGCACTTGACCAACACCGCCTTGGCAACAGACCGGGGACGCCAGACAACATCGGTAAAATCAGCTTCGCACAAGGAAAAGCTCTCCCAGACGATATCGTTGAAGCTTGCGCTGGTGACGGGACTTTTTGATAGCGTGGTTTTGATTAACCGTGAGCGATCAAAGCACGCGCCAACGAAGGGACTGTCGTTGATTGCGCTCTTGATGATCAGCGCATCGGAAAAATTGACGCCAGACAAGTCGCAGTTGGACATGATGAACCGGTCTATGGTTTGTGCAGCGAAAGTCGCGCCACGCAGATCGCAGTTATGCCAGATCATGTTGGACATCGTTACCGCCGAGAAATCACACCCACGAAAGTCGCACCCAACCAGGGTGGTGCTTGTCATTTTGCAATCACCCAGTTCGGCCTGTCGAAAATCCATCTCTCGCAGGGACACGTTACGCAACGTAGCGCCAGATAGTCGACCGATAACCGCGTGACCGCTAACGGCTTTTTTACGCTCCAGTCCTTGCAACATCTCACCCACGTTCATTAGCTAACCTCTGAATTTTCGTTGGCATGATCTCTTTAGCGTCAACGTAATTGGCGTCATCAAAGTGAGCGAGCAAGACGTCAGACTGATAGAAACTGGCGTTACTAAGATCGCTACGAGAAAAATCTGTGTCTGCGAAACTTGTCGCTGTCAGCGCCGCGTCAGTGAAGTCACCATCACTGAACGTATTATCATTGGCCAAGCAGTCACTGGTCGTCGCCCCACGAAATTTCACCGCGGGGAAATGACTCATAGCCATATCCGACCCCTGAAACGCCGAACCTGAGAATGACACGCCGGTGCCACTGGCAGAACGTAGTCCGCAGTTGCTGAAGGTACACCCTTCAATAGTCGCCGCCGTAAGCCATGAGTTACCGGCGATTTGGCAGCGCTGCCATCTGCTGTTTTTGATGTCCGCCATTTGCATCTGTGAATTCAATATGACGCTGCGCTCTAGCGTCGCCTCATGCCATTGACTGCGTTGCAGGCTGGTTTCCAAAAACGTCGTCGTATCGATACTGGCCTTGTTGAACACACTACCGTCAAAGATTGATCGGGTAATGGTGGAGCGCGACAAGCTCGCACCAGAGAAGTTCGCGCAGATGAAATTTGCATTAGTAGCTGATGCGGTATTGAGGTTTGCACCAGCAAAGTCCGGATTGGTGAGATGGGTGTCATGGAACAGCACTCCCTTGGACAGATCCGCGCCCACCCAAAGCCCTGCATCACCGCGAGCAAGACTGAAGTTGGCGCCGACCAAGGACGCTCCGGTGAAGTTTGTTGCGTCGAGAGATGCTGCTAGAAACGAAGTGTTATCTAGATTAGCCCCTGCGAAGGAACATGCGGTCAGGTTGGCGCACTCAAAGACACTGCCCTGTAAGTCTGCGTTTGAAAAATCTAAGCCAGCTAAGTCAGCGCCGGTATAATCTCGAAATGCCAAGGATTGGCCTTGCTGTTGGCGCTGAACAACTACGTCTCTTAGCGCAGCACCGGCTTCGCTGGCTTTACGATAACTGATTGGCGCGGGCTGAGTTGACTTTGCTCTGCCTTTTAACCACATCCGATAAACGTCAGACCGGGTCGGTAAGGACTGAGCACCCGCCCCCGGGACCTCTGGCTCAGGCTTGCTGTCCAGCCGACCATCACGCGTTCGTGACATCGCCTCTGCCAACACCTCTTCCTCGCTGACCGACTTGCCATCGGGGTTGGCCTTCTTCGCCTTTGCGGCGTTTTCCTTGGCTTGAACGAGCTGCATCCGCCCCGCTTCTTTGCGTTCTTGAGCAAATTCGGCGACAGAGGCCAGCGAGTAGTCCCTGCGTTTGATGGCAGCTGGCGAGACAACGGAACGCGGATCAACCTGTGACGGTTGATGATCGTCGGGCACTACCACTCCGTGCTTTGCTTCAATCTCTGACTTGTTTGATCGCCATTGCTGTTCACGTCTGGCGTTCAGCGTCGCAACGTACTCCGCATGCTCCTGACGCTGAGCCTCCAACTGGGTCGGGCTCTTTTGCGGCGACAGCTGTGCCTCGTCGGTCACGTACTGGTAACTGGTGTTTGGATCTACACGCAGCTGCAACACATGACGGTAGTAATCTAGGTCTCTGGGTTCGTCTACCACAGCCTCGTAGGCCAACATCAGTTCACTGAGCGCCAACTGGGCAAAACGACGCCTGACCGGCATTTGCCCGCAATACAGAACCGCCCCAAGATCCGCCGACGGCAGAAACCAAACCGTTTCCGGTGCCATGGCCATCTCTTGGAAATCCGATCCTGCTTGGGTGAATACACGAGGCCGGTACGGGGGCAACCGCCCTTCAATCAGCGGATCCTGTGGATGCAAATTTACTAATCGATAAGTTTCATCACCCTGCAGAGCTTGCAGCCATTGATCCTTCGGCGCCATGTTGAAGCGCGCAAAGTCCATGGCATCGGGCAACGCCGGATGGGTGGTGTCCATGTACTTTTGATCAAACAACGCATTGGACGCCGTGCGAGGCGCCCAAAGTGCATCCAAAGGACCGTAGCCTGCGGGTTCGATGCTTTTCTTTGGCGATGTTAGTTCGTCATCCGGATAGGCAACATTGGGCAGGCCAATCAGCGTTTCACCCATCTCTCCTATGCTTAAAGCACCCTGACCAACGGGATTTCGCTCATCCATCTGCCCACCAAACGCGCCTTCCCAAGTGAGCGGCATCCGGCTAAACGGTGCAGCTGGCGATGCCTTTCGGAAAAAAAAGCCCCTCTTTTGCCAGATGCGATTACCGGTGACCTGTAGCGGTTTGACCATGCTTCCCAGTTCAAGACGAGTCAGCAGTTTCTGGGTCTGCTCGCCTTCCGGGCTGCAGGCGTCCCCGTAAAGCAGAACCTCAGGTGACGCTTTTGGCATGCCCTCGTCGAATACCTGACGTTGTGGCAATACGCTCATAAGTCGCTGCCACCCTTGTGCCTCTGAAACGATCTCCGTGGAGTTCTTAAGGTTAAAAAACAAAATCGCTTTCACGGCAAAATGATGGGTCTGTAGATGCCCATAGGTACGATGAATCAGGCCAAGTTTTAGGGGTTTAATCACCTTCATAGCGATATGTGCATCTCAACAATGATCTGCACAGCAAAGCCCTGAATCTCGGTCTTCGGCGTGTCCGGCTGAACTTCGGTCCAAATACCAGCTTCATTAATTTTGAAATTTTGCGAGGCGACAATGTTTTCAAAGGAGACTTGTTCTTCCACCAACGTCATTGTTGTTTGGAACCCCGTCGAAGTCGTTGCTTCGCTGACGCCGGTCAAATTCGTTGTTGTTTGAATCCCCGTCGAAGTCAGTGTTTCGCTGATGCCGGTAATATCTTCGCTGAACGTCGTTCCGGTCTCGCTGCTCGACACATTCGTGCCAGTGACGTTATAGGCTTGATTGATGCCAGTAACATTTTCGCTGGCACTAAGGCCCGTTACGTTCGCGGCAAAACTCACCTCTGTATTGTTGTTCGCGACGCTGTCGCCCACTGTGTTCGTACTGACGCTTACCGCTGTTGCCGAGACTGAGAAGGTCGACGTGTTCGTGCTCACGTTGGTCGAATCTCCGATCTGATTTGTCGTAGTGTGGGTATCCCCGGCAATCGTCGTCACGTTGGTCTGATTGCCGATCTGCTCAGTTTGGGTATCGCTGTTTCCGACCGTCTTGGAATGGGTTGTTGAATCACCCAGAACATTACTCGTCGATGTCGTTGCACCAACCGTTTGGCTCTCTGAAACAGTATCGCCCTGCTGCTCTGTCGAGTTGTAGCTGTCCCCGAAGGTAATGGAACGAGATACCTGAGCATATTGATCGGTGCTTGGAGCCAATGCATCTTGAGCTTTGATGTTGCCGGGCGGCGCCGGCCCGCTTACCGACACCGAACGACTTCGAGCCGCCACGTTGAAGTTAGACGAGGCGCTTTCCGAAAACGAGACATCATTGAACGCATCTGTGGTGCGTTGAGCATTCACGAGCTCTGTAAAAGTATCGTATTCGGTTTGGGGCACGTTGGGCACGGATATACGATAGCTATCGCCGTAGCTGGTGCTGTAAGAATCTCCCCAGGAAGTGTTTTTGGAGAACTTTTTGGGCATTACTGTTCTTGACCCTACAGAATCCAATACCTGAGAAACCTCTGGGATTTCGGTCTCGTCTCTGGCCCGGCTCACCATGACGAAAGTGCCCCGCTCTGGGATCGTTGTCATGCCGTCCGACAGACGCACCCATACCGGTGCTGTGTCTTCGCTGCTGTTGATAAACTGAACGTAGACACCTTGAGCTTTGTACTCTGTGTCCCCAGAACCTAGGGCAGAAAATGTCTTTTGGTGCTTTTCGACAAAGTCCGTTTTCGGCATGAAGAACCGGCTCACCGCATTGCTTTTTACGAACTTGGTCACGGCCGCAAGAGGGCTAATTGCTGACCGATCTGAATTGCCTGCCTTATCGCATACTTGGGCCACAATGGTGCCATCTTGATCGCCTGCGGCGTCAAAGGCCTTGCCGTAACCAAAGCGATCGAAGGCGGTAAACTGATTACTGTATTTCCCGTCAATGGTGGCATTGTGAGACACCGACACTGCCACCATTTCAGCACCGTCGAGTTCGGGACGAATAGGTCCGAGGTCTTGCTTGGACAATGAGTCGCTTTGTTTGCGACGGGTGCGACTGCCCAGAGAGCTTTCCAGCCCCTCTGGATATTTTGATCCCAACAAGTCCTTAGCCATGCTCCTCAGCTCAGAGCCGCCAACCTCGTTATCATCGTAATCTTCCCAAACATCGCGGGTTTCCTGGAGTGCAAACACGTAGCCGCTACGCATGTCGGTTAACCCAGAGGATCCCGAGAACGATGACTTAGAGCTCAGAAGTTGCTTCTCTAGCTGCTCCTTACGAATATCCAACTCACGCTCGCTTGCCCCAAAGGACACCAAAAGCTGCTTCTCCATACTTAGGGTCGGATTAGCCAAACGATCGTCTCGGTACACTGGCGCCACGTTGGCAGGATCCTCGGATAGCCAAGCCGCCTGCTTGCCCGCCAAGATGGTTGAAATGCCTTGTACGGTCAGAGCACGCTGAAGGGAAAACTGGGACACGGTATCTTCAAAGTCCTGGCCCACGGTCGGACTGGTCAAATACAGTCGGCGTAACGCCAGAGATTCCTCACTTGAGTTCTCGCTGTGCGGCTCCCGCAGCTGCTGATAGTAGCTTTGGTCCGTTAACACCATGATGTGATCGTTTTCACTGTGCACGAAGTAAAAGAACAGGCCGGCTTTTTCCATCAGGCGGTTAATAAAATCGAGGTCGGTCTCGCCACCCTGAAGCCAAGATTGAGTTCGATATGTCCCAAGTCCAGTCACTACGGGAAATGCTGCGTCCAGGTCCACCGAGCCATCTGGTCTAAGCGCTGCGGAAGTACAGGTAATATTGTTATCCGCAAGTACCGACTCTATGACCTCGAGAATGGTCTGCTCTTCAAATATTCGGTACGAGCTTTGCAACCCTAATAGAGATAGACGGGGTTTCATGGTGATGCTCCAAACGCCGCGATCCATCATGGATACGTTGAACACCACACCGTTGAAGTAGGAAACCTGTCGGTCTTGGGGATAGGCGCCCTGGGTTTCCTCCTCGGTTTCAGGAAGCCCGATCATTACCGTCACTGATGCGCCAAGCAACGCATCCATGATTAATCTTGGCCGTTTGTCATCGGGTTCAATCTGCGCCCATTGCTGAGTCGCCTCGTAGAACGTGTAGTCGTCTGCTCGCAGATCCAGCTTGAACTCAAAGGGTTGGGAAATCCCCTCTTCTCCGGAAAAGCTTTGAAGTCGTAGTACGTCGGATGTCAGAACCGAACCGTCAACAAGCTGCATTTTTACATCTAAGGCACACCGAGGCGCATCAGCGCGCACGGGGCTGCCATCAAAGTTCTGACCATCTAGGTCAAGCCGATCAACGAAGGGACCCTTGCCGTCAAACTGATCTACCACCCCGACCTCCCCCGCAACGCAACGGATAGTCGATCCTTGGTCAAGGCTAGGTTGGCTCCGCCGCCGGCCTTCTGCGAATCACCGTTCAACCAGCTACTTTGTCCTAAACGTAAACCATTGCGGACGCTGGCAGTGCGCTTCACGCCTTTGGCGAGCCGAAGCTCTAGCTGCACATCGAAACAAAGGTCCGTAAGCACAGCGATCAATGCCACGGTGTGAGCGTGCATGTCCCCGCTGGGAAGGAATGCGTCGTAATCTTCTAGCGAGGTGAAAGCTAGCCGAATCGAAATACCGTTTGCATGACTCCAATAACGCCCTCCCAAACTACGACTGGCATCCAGCCTCACACTCTTGTCCAGTCGCGCCTGACTATCGCTAGGCAATACTCTCCAACTTCCCGTAGCTGGGAGAATCTCTACATGGGCATCAATCAGATCGGATAAGATTTGTTTCAAAAGCCCGTAGCTGATCCGACGGTTACCAATCAAGTAGGCATGCTGACGCCAGAAACGTTGGAATGTGGCTGGCATCTTGGACTCAAAAACAGAACCCTCGCTAACACCGGAAACAGCTTCAAACAGTCGAAACAAGTGAGAGTCTTCGGCACTGCCGTTGAATAGCATCGGATTGAAGCGCTTCTTGACCTCGTAAAGCGCTCTAAGAATTCTGTTGTTAAACAGATCAACAAATGCGGTCGCACCCAAGTTGCCGGATTGACTTTCGCGGGACAACAACTCCGAAAAAACCTGTGGCAAAGGTCCCTGCTGACCGAGCAAATGAAAGCCGTTGGTCAGAATTTTTACCTGTGTTCCGGAATCGGCGCTTTCGACCTGAATCCCTTCCACGAAATTGGGCCGGGTCGCCTGAGTATTATGGCCGGCAAATTCCACGCGCAGCCCCGCCTCCGAGTCCTCGGACATGCCTTCAAGCAATCTAGTCAACTGGAAGAAATTGTATTCTTCAGCGGCTAGATTGACTTGGTTCAAGCTAGCGTTTTTTGACCAATCATCGGAGGCCATCGATAGACCCTCCTACCGCTGAGGTACAAATCTAGAGACGAAAAACTGTTTACATGGGAGTACAGGGCGAGAAAGTGCAGAATCACGCGACCAAACAGCATGGCGTGTCCTTGAAACATTCGGTCGTTCAATGTGAGGGTATAGCGCGTGCCACTTTGGTAGCCTCGCCACCCGCCCAGTTTTGACGGCACCGGTTCTTCTTGGGCCGTGAAATTCTCAATACTATCCAGCACTCGCTGGGCTGCAGGTTGGTCCGCAGGAGCACACAGCGACAGGGTACTCATCAGAGCATCCTTGGCAGACTCAGGCATCGATAGCGCCGCGTGATGTCTGGACAGCGATGCGAATAAGGACCACTGCGCTCGTTCGTCCAACTCGGCGACACAAAATCGGCTAGGTCGTGTTATCAGTTCACAGGAGCGGATCGGTGCTGTGCCGATGGCACTGAGCTTCTGGCCGGACTCCAGTAATTCACACAACGTTCGATTGTTACAAAGGGTTTTTGCGTAGAGCGATAAACCATTAACGTCGACCTCAGACTTGCCGAATACCGATATCCAAATGTCACTGCCCGCTGTACCACGTCGCTGCCTATCCTCTTTCTGGGCCACCCAATACAACCCATCCTCGAGCACTCGTGGTTGCTGAGCATCGTAGTAGGGCTTGATTTCGTGGCGCACTCCGAAACGGTCGACACCGTAGACCTGCTGAATGGACTGCACCTCGGTATCTTGGTCAGCCGAACGATCAGCAACCAAGCGATAGCGGTAATTTTTTTCGTGTAGGACAACAGGTTCCGTTGTTTTCGAGAACATGTTGACGACGGGGAAGCAGTTCAGCTTGAACGTATCGTCTTTCAATCTGATGTTATGAGGCAACGCGTCGTCTAGCACCAGATGCAGATTCATCTGGGCGATACCCTCGCGAAGCAACTGACTCAACTCCATATCGCCCAAGTTACGTACTTCACAAAAAGAGTACTTTTCGGGAAAGGCAAAATAATCCTGCAACACAGAAGCACCCAGTTCATGAGTGCCGCACAGACCAAAGAGCTGCTCGTTATCACCGAAACCGCTCATAATGAAATCTTCAGCTTTTAGCGTACGAATCACCTCGCCGTCGCTATTGCTGACAGCCACACCTATAACCCGAGAAGCCAAAACGTCGTAAATCCGGTCGTCGCTACCGCCTTCGAGGTTTAGATAAAACCGAACTGGTACGTCTAATCTCAAGCTATCTAAACTTGCGCTTTCATCCGCTTGCAGTGTGATTTTGATGGACGAGCGCCCAGCCGGATACGCCTTGGCGATTGCCCGCGCCTCCTTATCGGAATTATTAGCCACACCAATCACTCGCATGGGCCATAGCTGAGTATCGTAGGGAACGGTAAAACGGCTTCGGCGCAAACGCGCGGAACGCCCCTCATCGCCAGAGATGGCTATGGGCGCAAAACTAAGGCCCCGCTGAAGCATAAAGCCATCAGAAAAATCGGTGCCAGCGCCATCCACATCGCATTGTGCGATGGCCATGGAGGGCCGGGCTTGAATGAAATTGGGGGCCAGTTGCTCAAGCATGGCTTCTGGCATCTTCCGGGTTTCCGCCTCAACCTGCATACGCAGCCGACTCATCATCCAAGCAAAAGATTGGACCAGATGCTCTACATGAGGGTCTCGAGCTTCGCCTTCAGACAAGGACAACTCTGCTGCGATGCTCGGATAATTGGATGCAAACTCGTGACCGGCCACTCGCAGAGAGTCGAGTTCCGACTGGTAGTACGCATTAAGCCTATCTCGGTTAGACCGCGACATCAGCGCACACCAAGTGCTGAAAAGTGCCTTTTGTAGTGAATCATCTGCTCGTCTACCTTGAGATAACCTCGAATCAATAGCACCAGGGCACTGCCGCCCTTTTCCACTCCCTTGACGCTGACCGAAGGCCGCAACAGTCGAGGCTCATGAGCCAAAATGGCGCGCTTTACCTCTACGGCCAAGGCCTTCGCTGTCTGTGGCAAAAGCACTTCACCGATACCGCGGGAAATGCCGAACGCCAAAACGTTAGGACTATCAGAGGTATCTCTACGGTATTTGAAGCCTTCAAAGTACTGTCGCTGACTGGTTATTCGTTCCAGTTCACGAGTTACCGCCGCTTCAACACTGCCGCCAGCAGAACCCGGGACGCGCTCTTTACGAGCGCCTCCAAGACTGAGCCGATCGAACAGATACTCCATCTACTAGCTAACGGTTTGACGGTTCTTGGCAACGCTCCACTGGTAAACCAGTGCACCAGCCTGACTAACCGCATCCACGCCCTGAAAGTTCGCTGCCCATTTGATATCCGTGAAGTTCAGGGTGAACTGTTCCGTAGCAATATCGTTTGGATGAGATTGAGCCTGAACTGACGAGATCATGCAGTTACTTAGCGAAATCGTCATGATTGCGCCGATCACGTTTTCATCACCGTCCTGGTTGGAGTTCCGGCAGAGATAAATCTCTGTTGGCTCTTCCCCGTCATCTAATGGCGTTGCGCTCAAAGCGTGGCGATACAAAATCGGTGATACCACGTCGAGGTACTTCACCACGGTGATGTCATTCACGTTGGGTCGACCTGACGTTCGCGCTTGGTTGCTCACGTCGGTTGTCATCTGCTGAGAAAAACCGTAGTTGCAGGACACCAGCTCGATGCAATCCGATAAGTCACCATCGACGCCAACGATTGAACCTTCAATCATGCTTGCTTGGCCTTCAGGCACTGCTACGTTGCCGGGTTTCAATAACACTAAATCCATTTACTTGCTCCTTGATCCCAGTTGTTAGTTAAGAAGGTAGATCCGCTACCATTCGAATAGAGGCCGTGAGTTCTTCCAGTTGGAAGTGCGGCCGCAGAAATACGGTAGCTCGGAAGGAGCCAACCTTGCCTTCTACTTCAGTGACGTCGACTCGCGCTTCGCGCAGCGGATAACGAGCTTTCAGCGCCTGGGGCGCGCCATCATCGAGCAGCACAAACTGTGACAACCAGTTGTTTAAGTAATCTGAGACGTTCTGCTTGGACATGAATGACCCGACACGCTCTCTCATCATCACTTTGATGTAGTGAGCGAAGCGCGACGACGCCAGCATGTAGGGCAGCATCGACGAAACCTGAGCATTTGCGTTGGCCGAGTCCGTCAAATACTGACGGGCCTTGTTGGTGGTTTGTCCACCGAAGAACGCCGCCTTATCCGAGCCCTTGCAGTGGCAAATGGCCATGAAGCCAAGGTCGTTGAGTTCCTTCTCGCGACGATCTGTAATGGATACCTGAGTCGGACAGTTCAGGGTGATATCACCCTCTTCGGTCTCGTAGGTATAGGCCGGCAGACCTTCAACCAGTCCCCCGCCGTCCACACCCTTGATCGCAGCAGTCCAGCCATACTGTTCAAAGGCGCGGGTGATCACACGGCCTAGGATGTATGCGGGGTTACCCCAAAGCATCTTGCGCGCATCCACCTCTTTCTTGGTGTTTTCAATTTCCACACCGTTCGCATCGGCCGCGGTTAGCACGATCGGGTTGCCCGCTTTATCCGTAACCACCTCGCCATCGTCGTTGAGTTCGTAGAGGGTTACCGCCACGTCTTCGTCCAGATAAACCCCTTCGGCAGGGTTGTTCTCATGATGATAAGGCAAACGCAGAAGGACCTTCGGCAGAGCCAATGTCACGTACCGAGAGTCTTCTGTCTCCCGGAAAGAACGCCACTTGATCAGTTCAGCACTTTCAAATAGCTTCGCCAAGTCTCGAGGCTTGTGCAGCTCATCAAAGTCTTCCATGTCAAAGAGCTTGGAATAGGCGCTGCTGATGAACGGTGCGTGTGCCGCAGCAGCTACATTACTCATCTTCTCTGCAAAGGTGATGTCGCGAGGAGAGCGACCGATTTGGTAGTCACCAATCAGAACGCTGTAGGGTTCGCCACCAAATGTGCCGTATTCCTGTTCGTAGATAATCTTAAACAGCGTGCTTTGGTCGAACTCAACGGCCTTGTCGAGATCCTTATACAGCTCTTCAAAGGTCGCGTTCAGTACGCGGATTTTAAGGCTGCTGCTTGTCTCGGTGTTCATCACCAAGTAGTTCAGACCCCGCCAAGAAGCCTCAAGCGCTTGAAAATCTTCATGGTGAAGGATGTAGTTCAACTGACGGCTTACCGCGCCATCCAATTGGGCCACTCGCTGACTCACCAAGGCGGCGAGTATTGGCAGGCTGTCGCGATCGTCTGCGTCGATGTCGCCAGTGGCAACAAATTGAGTCAAAAACTCTTCTATCAGCTCTATAGCGTAGGGAACCTGAGACTCTTCCAGAGTCATCATGCCTTTTTGCAGCAAGTCACCCAGATCCGTGCCGGCGGCACGGTCTTTTTCTCCGATGGCGGCAAGCACTGCATCGGCGCGCTCGCCAGCGTCATCCAACGCCCGGGCCGCATCGATGGCCTCCTTGGCTTTACCGACCAGTTCATTCAATGCACTGCGGCGTTTGGGATCGCCCAACACGTCTTCTAGCGCCTCAACCAAGTCGTCGTTTCCATCAAGCTTGGCCAAGAAGTCTCGCAATCGGCCGCGCTGGTGGAAGCTGGCTGAAATCTCTGGAATCTGCTCGAGCACATTAATGGGTTCGAAGTCTTCGAAGGAACTCAAAACTAAATCAACGCCGAGGTTGCCCTCGCCCCCGCCTATGGTATTGGGCACAGAAAAGTCCAATCTAGGCTCTAGGGAAGCCATGACCGCGTCAAAATTATCTCGGTCTATCTGCACCATCTTGCGATCGCTCAGTCTCGCAGGCACTTTCGTTGACTGGCCCGCGAGTGGTGCTAGAACACCTACGACATAGGGGATCTCTCGGCGACTTTGGGCGCCTCCGGTTTCCACGTCGTATGTGATTTGGACCCTCGGGGTGCGTACCCGAGATAACTTGTGTTGTGTACTTTCACTCATCGTTCATCCTCCGATTACTCGGTAATAACCTTGTTGTTTATGCTTAATCCGTTCGACTACTGACATAAAGTTCTCTGTCTCCATAGCTGCGGATACTCACCTTGCCCTCGTCCACCAAGTGCTCAAGTGCGCTACGCACAACACCAATGGCGTTCGATCGACGCTGGCGCGCTACCCACCAATCGGCGATGCCTTCCAGCGTGTCCCCGGCTTCTGGGTCGTTAAAAAAGTGTGCCGAGAGATCTCGGGCCACACTTTGAACGCCCCTCGTCGAGGAAGCTCTGGCCGGCGTCTTTTTGATTTCGACGACTGTTTTATTTGCCATACCTACCCTTGTTGCTTGACCTATCAGCGCGTTGACGCTTCGCGGCCGTGTACTGGTGTTGAGCAACTTTCGTGCCAAACATTTGAGATAAGCAACCCATTGTTTTTAAACACTATTTTTTCGTTCCGCATTTTAAGGTGGGGCGTATCTGCCTCAGACGAATTTACTTTGAAGGAGCAGATCCCAGACAAGACGGGGCTTTGGGCACTCGGGGTAAAGAAGCCACGGTGGGGAGCATTTGCCCCAGCCTAATGCCGGGCTACTGCCAGCGTCGGTATAAACGGTTCCGCAGCCCAGACAACGCCCGTGTTGACGAACAAAGGCCCACTGCCAAAAGGGTTTGCTTGCAAAGGACTTGTCAATTGCTGACGTGTTAACGTTTGCGGCTTTGCAACCTTGGCGCGCTATGGCGATTATTTATCAGACCTTCAACTTCGCAGAAGCGAAGTATTTCGTGTACATCACCAAGAATCCCCATGAAGCGGACATCTGGGTGTACCCGGTGAACTATCTTGGAGGTCATCGAGGCGACACCATTTGGTATTTTACCGATCTATGGGAGGAAGCCACCTGCAAGATTCAGCTGTGCTCCTATGGGGAGTCGAACATCGTCGTTTATCTTGCTCCTAGGTATACCGACGCGGGTTGGCGAAATACCGGCAAAAAGGGCCGTTTTCGTTTCAACTGAGCACTGGGCCGGCTTGGGCCGCTTACGCTGGGAGATTTCTTAAGTAAACTGAGACTCCACCCTTGCTCTGTCAACTTCTGGTGCTACACTGCTTGGCCGACATTTTTTTCGGGGCTAGAAATTGTTCTTTGGGCTTTATCGCCCATGCTGTATGGAACCACGATGTCACTGGTAGTTAACGTCACCTTGAGCGAAACCAACGACGAAGCAATGCGTAAGCAATTGCTTTCCTTCTGCTCTGATAATGACATCGCCTTCCTCTCGTGGACCACCAATGAGGCACTGGTTGCGAAAACCGACACAAATCCTCTCGTCGTCCTGTCAGTCTTTCCCAGTAGCACCCACAAAGATTACAAAACCCGAGAGCGGGTTCGTCAGAATCATATTGAGTTCGTTGACGTCTTTCTTAACAAAGGCCGCGCGCGATACTCGCACTCTAATGGGCAGCTATCGGTTAACGACGACCCACATGTTGTGGAAGAAGCTTTGTCCATTGCTGAGCAAAAGGTTCTTCAGCGAGTCAATTGGCCGTCACCCGACGTGGAAGAGGACCTTTACCTCCAATTCAATCTCGTTGGACGATCATCGAATTTCGTTAAAGCTATGCGCTCTATCAACCGGGTAGCCAAAACAGATTCAAGAGTCATTATTCGCGGCGAATCCGGGACCGGCAAAGAAGTAGCCGCTCGCGCCATACACCATTTCAGCGATCGCGCCCGAGGTACTTTTGTGCCCATCAACTGTGGGGCCTTCAACGACGATATGCTGCTAAGCGAACTTTTTGGTTACAAAAAGGGTTCATTCACTGGCGCATTCGAGGATCGCATTGGCCTGCTTGAGCACGCAGACAATGGCACGGTATTCCTTGACGAGGTGGATGCCCTGTCTCAGCAAGCCCAAGTTGCGCTGCTTAGATTTTTACAAGAAGGCGAAATCCGGGCCGTCGGCGGCCGTTCGACGAAGAAACTTAACGTTCGGGTGCTCGCGGCATCGAACAAAAACTTAAAGACCCTGGTCGGCGCTGGCACCTTTCGAGAGGATCTGTTGTTCCGACTGGACGTTCTGTCGGTAAATCTACCTGCACTGCGTCAGCGCGGCGACGATCTAACGCTGATCTGTCAGCACATCTTGGCTCAGCTGGCCCAAGAATTGGACCAAGAACCCAAATACTTGAGCTTGGCGGTGATCACGGAAATTGCGGCCAATAAGTGGCGCGGCAATTTCAGAGAATTAGAAAGCGCGCTGTTACGCGGATACTTGTCCTGTGATTCCCAGCTAATAACCGATCTCACTAGCTTGTCATCAGAGGCAGACTTTGACGACATTCCTCGCAAGCTGCCGCTGGGTAGTTTTAGCCGCGAGAAGAACTCGCTGATCCGGCAGTTTGAGAGCGAGTACATTCGCAAAGTGCTCACTCAAACAGCTGGCAACGTCACCAAGGCAGCAGCCATCGCCCAGAAAGAGCGACGAGCCTTCACGCGCCTTATGACGAAATATGGCATCCATCGCAATGCCTACACGAAAGCTGGATAGCACACGTTTCTGGAGCCTAAATCTCGCTCGCCGCTACTGCGGCCGGAACTAAAGAGCCAACATGCCAGACCCTAAAGACGAACGTGGTTCAACGCGGCAGCATACGATTACACAAAGCTCGTCTGCACGGCCAAAGTTACCCTCGGGGCTAAAAGACGCAGCCACCGTTCGCTCACGCATGGCGGAATCCCATCGGGATAACCACGCAGCCAAATTAAACAACGTTCATCTGCAGCTAAGGCTCGCTTTGTCGGAACAAAGCACCGGCACCGCTTCAAATCACAGCGACACCGCCGGCGAGAGACGCCTAGCAGCTATGGCCCACCATGAACTCTATCAAGGCCCCATTGCCCGAAATGGCTCTTGGCGCGAAAACCAACGAGTTCGCGCTGCCCAAACTAAACGGGCAGAACAAAAGTCGGAAATCTTTGGCGAAAACCCTATGTACGCCCATGGCGACAAACGTATCGAAAAAATGCAATTCCAGCACGTTTACAAACAAACCGATGAAGACCGAGCCAAGGCAGACGGGATCGAAAAAGAAAGTCAGGACAAGAGAGCGGCCCGTGGCGAACCCCTTGAACAAATGGACCAGTTTTACGGTGAAAACCCCGGCTACCGGCATGGTGGTCGCGGGGCAACACCGACACTGCAGCTGCAGCCCGGGCAAAAGCTCTACCATACAACATCAGAAGATTGGCACGCAGACGCAGTTCGAAAAGGATTAGACACCAAGTATGGCCTACGAAGTGGTCGTTGGTTGAACGGCAATTACAAGACATCGGACGAAGTGACCGGAGCCCAAGAACAAAGGAGACATAACAGAGATCCTAAGCACGTATTTGAGTTTACGGCCTCAGGGGGACATGGAGAGTACTTGGATGCTGACTCCCTCGGCTCCGAATCATTTACAACAGTCTACAATCGAGGGCTCGCAAAAAACGTTCAGGCCCGCGCCGCAGACCCAAACGATCCTCTTGTCGGGGTTGCCGCCAACTCACACGCCAAGCCCGCCGGCGAAGAACCATCAAAAAATTTCGTCGACTATGATCAAAAACTCCTCGGCCAGCGGCTCAATCTAAACCCCACAAGATCGGATGACATGAAGATAATCAAAAATCACACGTCGACCCCGGTACCTGACCGTGTGGTAGAGGTTGCCCAAAAAGAGCGTCTCAAAACGGCCTTGCAAGAAATGACAAGCCGACGGCGGGTTCCCGCCGCTCGAGACAAAGATTAGCTCTGCCCCAGTTACTGGTATATCACGGCGTCACCCCTAGCCTCCCAGACAACGACCTCAGCTCATGAAGTAAACACTCAGAGCAAACGCCCTCAACAAACTTACGCCCACATTGGCTCGGCATCGGACTATCCTGTCAGTTTGAACAACCCATAAAAAAGGGCTCCGCTGTCAATTTGAAAGCGAAGCCCCTAACCTCGAGCGTTGCTGGCTCCGGGGCAAAATAACCCCAAGCCTGATTCAGGAATTAACCAGCTCGTGCCTCAGGCCCAAGAGCTTCTCCGACCTAAGAGTGCTGCCCCTAGGAAGCGTTTCCTTGACGAATCACGTAGCCGTCCCAAGGCTGCGGTTCCTGACAGGTGGCAACCGCGTTCATAGCCGCCATAGTCGCCTGACCTTGCTCGGATTCAGCAAACCCTGCCGAGGAGGCTTGACCCTCTTCTGCCGTTTGCCAATAGTTAACAAAGTTGAAGTCGAAAGCGTTGTCCGCAGCCACTTCAAAGTCAGGCGCGCCAACCATGAACCAATAACTTGAGCCTGGGTTTTGCTCAACGGCAGCGTCTACCGCCGGAATATAAGTTCCACCCACGACTTCACGCAGATTTTCCGGCCCCATACCCTCGTTGAAGCTACAGAAGGAATTGGTCAGAAAGTAAGGGCTAGGCTCGCCAGTAAAGGTTTCTGGCATACCACGAGGTATATAGGCATCAAAGCCAAAGCGGTTTACACCCACCTCATCGCCGCACAGTAGAACCGGGTCATATTTGGCATCAAAGGCTTCTCCAGCACCGGTAGACACGTAGGATGCCCAACCCGCTTCCATCTCGGCCTTGTTGTTCCATCGCAGAACCCACAAACCATCATAGTCCTCGGTTTCCCATCCCTTGGGGCGGTAGCCAAAGGCCGCTGTTACGGAATTTTCCGAAGCGTCCATGATTGCGTTCCAGTCGGTCACCAAACTGGCTATGGCTTCTTGCGAATATTCAGGGCCTTGTTTACACCAAAGGTATTCATAGTAGGCATCTGGGCCATTAGCTTGGGCCGCAGGCTCTGTTGCTTCCGGCGTAGCAGCGGTCTCAGCGGGGGCAGCAGCTTCCTGCTCAGCACATCCCACTAGCACCATCAAACAGGCACTTAACCAAAATAACTTTTTCATAAAACTCCTCCGTTTTTCTGTTATTTCGAGAATTTAGGTCAAAAGACCCACTTGCATCGTAAACCTATGGGTTACGATGTCACGGACAAATTGACGAAAATTTCACAAACTCCGCTCGGGTAACAACCCTCGCCCTGTAGGGGGTAGATGGGTCAGTTTCTTCCAGCAGAAGCAAACTCCGGCAGAGGCACCGAAGGCCCCCTCATGAATCACCTCACTATTGCCCTGACATGCGCCCTATTACTTTCTGGCTGCGCGAGCGATTACCGTCGCTGCGTCGACAACCTGACTGAAGGAGCGCTCAGGGACAATCCCACCCCTACGGCCACAGAGCGTAAAGAGGCGACTATGAAAGCCTCTCGGTCATGCTCAGATTTCATGGACTGAAAAAACTCAGGCACTGGGTTATGGGCAATTCAGAAAAGACTAGGCATTTGTCAGCGATAAAAACCCAGAAGCGCGAGACATTTGCCCTAAATTCGTGGATTCTTCGCCTATGAATTGGCGTAGACAAATCATCCGTACCGGGTCGGCAATGTCCTTTCTGGCATGGGGCTTCGGCGCTGTCTTATTGGGGCTGGGAAATGCGGTTATCGGCCCAGTCGACACTGAATTGTCTCAGCTCGATCGTTCACCGATCCCATTAACAGCTGATGGTCACAGGCCTGTTAACTCGCATTTGGGCCCCGCCGATGCCAAGCATCCGCCGCACACCCATCTCACCGCTGCCAAGGATGATGCAGCCCAATCTCCCGGTGTGGCACCCCACCACCAGCCCCCTCACCACGACCCGGCAGGCCCACTGCCTGCCCACTGCTTATTTTGTCTGGACGGCTTATCACCGTTAGCCGTTCCAACGTTAGACCTTTTTTCTACGCCGGCCTTTGCCGCCGCTGGGAACTTGCGCTTAGCCACCCTAAGCCGTGAGTTCTCCCACACTACTCTCTCACCTCCTGTACGCGCCCCACCACTAGTTCAATTCTCCTAAACCTGCAAAAACCCCTCGTTTTCCACGCGAATTGTTTTGGGCACTAACCAGCCTTGACGCTTGCTTGGGCCATCAACGGGGGAATCGATCTTAGAAACCAAGAATTGGAGATTTTGAATGCGAACCTATGCGCGACGGATTTTGTTGACCACAAGCCTTCTTACCTCGCTTTACCACACGCCGACATTTGCGGATAACTCCCGGGCCATCGATCATGGCCCCATTGGTGTCATGGGCGACCACTACCACAAAGCCGGAGAATGGATGGTTTCTGCCCGATACATGCGTATGCATATGTCTGGAAACCAAACAGGCAGTGACACCCTAAGTGACGCGGAAGTCATCGCTCAAAACAACGCACCAGGTCGAATGCCCGGGAAACTCAGCGTGGTACCCGACGACATGGATATGGGCATGCTCATGCTGGGCGCTATGTATGCCCCTTCTGATCGGGTAACCCTAATGGCCATGATCATGGCCTCTAGCAAAGACATGGGCCTCAAAAGCTACCAGCCGCCAGCCATGATGGGCATGGGTAGCGGCATGTCCGCAAGCAGTCGAGATTTAGTGGGCAGCTTTTCCACCAGCACAGATGGCATCGAAGCCATTTCCTTCAGCGGACTGTTTCGCCTGCGGGAATCCGTACAATCCCGCACGCATATGACAGTTGGTTTGCAGCAGTCTCTTGCCGATGCCGACGCCACAGATACGGTCTTGACGCCAATGGGGACTCGAATGCGCATGCGCCTGCCCTATAGCATGCAAATCGGTGACGAGGCCCTGCGCTTGAAACTAGCCATCACTCACGTGCATCAGAGCGAAAGCTGGGTTTTCGGTGGTCAGGCCGGCGGCAAATTCAAGCTCGACTCTAAGCAGTGGAATTTTGGTGACAGCCAACACTACACGGGCTGGGTTCAACGCAGTCTAAACCACCGATTATCCTACTCCGGAAGGCTGACCTATGAACGAGCCGGCACCTTAGAGGGTATGGATCCCATGATCATGGCCCCGGTGCAAACCGCTATTCCAGCGAACTACGGTTATCGCCAATGGCGTATTGGCGTGGGTCTAAATGCGGTGATTCCTTTGTTGCCTGGCGCCCCTGAACGCCTTGGCATCGAAATCGAGCGCCCCTTTGATGTGCAGGTCAATGGTATTCAGATGACGCCTAAGTGGCGTATCACGCTGGGATTGCAAAAGTCTCTTTAGACCGCTTTCTCCTAGGCCTAGCCGCTGGCATTGCTGCAATGCCAGCGACGGGCATACCGGTGTTAAGCGCTGAACTTAAGCAGGGTATCCGAATCGCCGCCAGCGCCGCCTAGTACGTGCTGCAAATAGGATTCGTAAGTATCCATCCACATACCTTGGGAGCGCTCTCGGCCCGCTGACACATCGCTCTTGGTACTTTTGGTGTACCAGTTGTTGCAGCGCAGCCACACTTTACCGTCTGCACTGTTGTTGCAGCGCTGGGTCCACTCTTCAACCGCTTCCGGTGTAGGCTCCACTTCCCTCAGTTTCTCGGCACGCATACGCGATACCAGTCCTGCAATATACTTGCCCTGCTCCTCGCACAACAAAGTTACATTGGTGACGGGATTCAGACTCTGGGGCCCAATCATCAAATAAAAATTCGGTAGATCGGCAACGTGCATACCCCACAGAGACTGAGGACGGGTCATCTGCCAGTTGTTGGATTCGTCGGCGCCGTAGCGATCAGCCAAGGTCACGCCGTTACGCCCCGTGACCGGGAACGGAATATGATTGCTGTCGAAGCCTGTGGCGTAGATCAAGACGTCCACGTCATGACAATCTCCGCTCGCCATCTTCACTCCGGTTTCGGTAACCGATGCGACTCCCTCAGGGTCGTTCACTAAGGTGACGTTGGATTTGTTGAAAGTCGTGTAGTAATCGTCAATGAACAGCACACGTTTGCAAAAAAATGGGTAGTTGGGTGTCAGCAGTTCTGCCAGTTCCGGATCTTCCACATCGCGCTTAATACGCCCTGCGATCACAGAGCAGATTTTGGCGTTGTCCTCTTCGTCATGCAGTGAGTCAAAGTCAAAGGGCAACTCGCTGTCTCGGACCGTGCCGTTTTGCCAATCGACGAATCGTAAACTCTCGCTGTATCCGCCCTTCTTAAATGCTTCGATGATCTCCGGTGGCGTGGGTTCATCGTCCCTAGGCAACGCCCAAGTAGCAGAGCGCTGAAATACTGTGAGGGTTTCTACTTCATCGGCAATGCTCGTGATGACCTGAGCCGCTGAGGCACCTGTTCCTACGATACCGACTCGCTTACCTTTTAGGTCTACGCTGTAGTCCCATTGAGCCGTATGAAAGGCCGGCCCCTGAAACGACGCCATGCCGGCAACTTCGGGCATTCTCGGCGTGGACAGAGGGCCATTGGCGCTTACCACATGCTGAGCGGTAAAGGTCTGACCGGCCTCACCGCTGTTCATATCTTGGGTGCTTATTTGCCACTGCCCACCATCGACGTACTGAATGTCGGAGACCTTGGTGGAGAAACGGATATGAGGCTGAAGGCCACAATAGTCCACCAAGCGATCGGTGTACTCGGCTATTTCCTGCTGACTGACGTATTTCTTCGACGGAATAAAACCGATTCGGTCCAAAAACGGCAGGTAGGCATAAGACGGTACATCACAGGCCGCACCGGGATAGCCGCCGACGCCGCCTTTTTGCCAAACACCGCCCAAGGACGAACCCATCTCGAGGATACTGAAATCCTCAACACCGGCCTCTTTCAGAAAATAACCGCAGAGCAAGCCGGAAAAGCCGCCCCCAACAATAACCACTTCATGGGTGTTCGACATCGCAGGTAACATCCTTTTTCAATCAATGAAAGCGCGGCAACCATTGCCGCAGGCGCAGGGCAGGTTACTAAAGACCTTGCCAAGACGCTACGGGCGCCGCACCTATTTCCAACTTGCCGGCGGTTTATTCCATGAAGGAAGCTGGCTGATCTGCATTCTCCCCAAACAGCATTTGGGCAAAGGGCGACACGTCCGGGCCTTGGCGCAGGTGATGTCCGCCATCCACCGGCAGACTGACCCCAGTGATCCAACTGGCGCGATCGCTGCAAAGAAATGCTACGGCTTCAGCAATGTCGGCTACCACACCGTGCCGGGATACAGGCATTTTGCCTAGGTAGTCGTTATAGACCGCTTCGGAGCCGAGCAGGCCGCTGGCAATCTCTGTTTCTACCAAACCCGGGCAAACGCTATTAACGCGAATACCACTGGCGCCTAACTCATCAGCACAGTTGCGCACCAACATATCGATAGCAGCCTTGCTCATGCAGTAGGCGGCCATGTGTGGATGGGTGCGCAACCCAGCGATGCTGGAAATGGCGCACATGGCCCCGCCGTTATTCTCTGCCAAATGTCTGGCCGCGTGCTTAAACACCAACATGGTGCCCTTGGCGTTGATTCGCATGATGTCGTCGTACTGATCCGCATCTTGGGCGGCGATTGGAGCCAGCCCGCCAATACCTGCATTGGCCAGAACTTTTTTCAATGGCGCCTTTGCATTCATCTGCTTCAGCGCTTGCGCAACAAAGGCCTCGTCAGCGGTATCCCCAACAAAAGTAGTCACAGACCCATTGGGCAGCTGTTCGAGGATGGCTTGTTTACCCTGCTCCAGTTTACTTTCTGTGCGGCCAAGTAATCCTACGGTTGCCCCGTGTTCAACGAATTTAGCTGCGCAGGCCAGTCCGATACCCGTGCCCCCGCCGGTTACCAAGGCGGAATGAGTTTCTACCGTCATCGTCTATCTCCAGATGTTTATGTTGCTCAGCCTAGGGCTTGCCCTGTGAGCCTGCAATGATCCCGCTCAATAAGGGCTGGAGATATTTCGAATCAAACTCGGACTCAACAGCCCAGAAGGTTTAGGTCCATACAGGCCTTAGCCCGTTGCTGAGCCCTTCTTACTTCCGCTTCGGCCATAACAGAGGCAAGGCTATCCCGGCTCTGGGCTGCGTTGGCATAGCCACTGGCTGCTGCAATGTTAAACCACATGTGTGCTTTGACCGGGTCGCGAAAGGTTCCCACACCGTTGGCGTAAGCTACGGCTAAATTGTATTGAGCCGGAGCATAGCCAGCCTCTGCGGCACTGATATTCAATCGCAGTGCTTCTTTGAAATCCTGGATCACCCCTACACCTTTCAGGTGTAAATCTGCCAGCGCACCGATGGCCTCTGGGGATTCAAGAGCTTGGGCTTTTTGATACCAAGAGGCTGCGACCATGGGATCCGGATCAGTACCTAAGCCCTGTTCATACATGAGTCCTAAACGGTATGTGGCCGCGGGTTCTTGCTGATTGGCCAGGGCTTCGTACAGCTCTAAGGCTGTTACGAATTCGCCTCGATCAAACGCCTCGTCCGCTTCGGCTAGCCCTTCAGCACGGACCCCTGAGCACAGAAATAGGGTTAGGCAGCACAGCAGCGCAACGTACTTACGTTGCCGGCCCTGGGGACTGACAGCATTGGACTTAGCACAGATCATCAACAACTGGATCCTGAAAAATGGGGTTCGATATCGTTTTTATCGGCACTTTCTACCACAACCTTTAACTCTGATCAGGCGAGTGCTGGGCCTCAGGGGTGGCGGCCTATAGGCCCCTTGGTTAAAAAAGCCTTGTCTCGCCCACCTTCATCACCCACACGGATTCTTCATTTAGCCCCTGTTGGGCGGCTGCCCGGCGAAACCGTTGAGGGGGCTCATCTAGCGGTTCATCGGATAGATCAAAGGTTCCAAAGTGCATGCCCACCATATTCTTCGCGCCCAGATCCATGGCCGCCTGAACCGCCTCCTCGGGATTCATATGGCTGGCCTGCATCATATCCCTTGGTGCATAGGCCCCAATCGGCATGGCAGCCAGGTCAAAGGTTCCAAGGTGTGCACCAATGTTCTTAAAGCCGGGAAAATATCCGGTATCACCTGCGTGATAGAACCGTTTGTTGGGGCCGGTGACCGCCCAAGAGGCCCACAGCGCTTTGTTCGTATCGGTGAGGCTGCGCTTACTCCAATGCTGACTGGGCAAGCAGTGGATGGTTAAGCCTCCAAATTCAAGCTCGTCTCCCCAATTGAATTCGCGTAGGTTTTCGACGCCTGCCCGGAACAGAGTGACACCGTTCCCTTCGGGCACGATAAACAGCGTCTCAGCGTTCCGCTGGGCTAGGGTTTGTAGCGTGGGAAGGTCTAAGTGATCGTAGTGATTATGGGAAATCAACACGAAGTCAATCCTTGGCAGATCCTCAATTAGTATTCCCGGGCGCACGAAGCGACGCGGCCCTACCACGGATACGGGGCTTGGCACATCAGACCAGATGGGGTCGGTAAGAAACGTTATTCCATGCATCTGCACCAGGAAGGTGGCATGACCCACCCAAGTGACACTGGCTTCGCTGCTGTTGTCACGCAGCCACTGGCCGTCATTGACTACCCTTGGCGGCGCATCACTGCCATCGCGAAAGTACGTGCCAAAACGACGCAACATAAATGGCAAACGCGTTCCAACACCGCCCTTACTCAGTTCTCCAGCGGTGTTGAGGTACTCGCCTTTATCGTTTACCCGGGCCGCCGTGATGTCATGACCGACATTCTCGGCCTTGGCACTGAGTCCGAATCCGCTCAAAACAAAAAAAAGCCAGAGGCCAATCAGAATGGGCATGAAGGTCCTTGTTGTTGTTCTTGCAAGCAGTTTAGCAGCTACCGGTCCTCCCGAGGCCCCTTTAAGCGATCTGGGAAGCCCCTGAATAAGATCATCCATCGCCATTGACAGACTCTGAGCCAAACGTATTACTTCCGTTAGCGCTAAAACCAATCCTTTATCGCGGTCAGTGTTGACGGTACTACCTTGTACCTGCAGAAACTCAGGCTTGCTCAGAGTTTCCCCGGGCGGATTCTGGATACCAGCGGTAACGGGTCAGATACGAATCTGGAAAAAAGCGGGTTTGAAAGCTAGAAATTCGCAAATAAATGGGACATGTTTGGCCTAGGGGGAATGACTATGGATTTATACGAAGCCATGAGCACACTGCGCGCGGTTAGACGACTGCGCCCGGATGCCATTGACGAAGATGTTATTGAGCGGGTTCTCACAGCAGCCACATGGGCGCCGACCGGCGGGAATACCCAACCGTGGCGTATCTTAGCTGTCACCGATGGGGACAAAAAGCAGGCGCTCCAAGACCTATACAAGCCTCACTGGGACAGTTATCTGCCGGGTTACGAGGCGAGACTTTCCCATATGCCAGAGGATGCGCGGGAATCCAGCATTAAGGCGATGGACGCCGGTAACTACCTAGCAGCGCATATGCACGAGGCACCGTTGATTGCGGTGTTTTGCTTTAACCCAAAACTCATGACCATTACCGACAGTGAGCTAGACCGGCCTAGTGTGGTAGGTGGCGGTTCGGTCTATCCAGCAGTGCAAAATTTTCTGCTGGCCTGTCGAAACGAAGGACTGGGCTGTGTGCTCACCACCCTGCTGTGCTACGAAGAAGATGCGGTCAAGGCGCTCTTTGACATCCCACAAGACTGGTATCCCTGCGCCCATATCCCGGTCGGGTATCCCGTACTGGGGGGCCACGGCAGCATACGCAGGCGTGGCCTAGATCAAATGGTTCGCTACAACCAGTGGTAGACCGCTGCCAGCGGACTTAAGTCACTCACGCATTAGCATCCATGGAAGAACGCGCAAGAAGCAACGAGGTCAGCCATATGAAAGAAGGACAGAGCGGCTATGTGGCACCGGAACCGCTAACCAAACCCGATGTGTTACCGCTGCCAGCCGGCACAACGAATATGACAACAGCCCGAGAGTCATTACGGGAACTGGGCTGCTGCATCGTTACCGATGTTTTGAGTCCGGCAGAAATTCAGGATCTGAAAACAAAGATGGATGCACAGTACGAGGCGGAGCAACGCCTCGGCGAGTTGTGTCCGGACCGAGGCTCCAGCAACAAGATCGTGATTCCGAACTTGGTCAACAAGGGCGAACACTACTTAGATCTCATCACTCGTGAGGAAACCGAGGCCCTGGCCAGCTTTATGCTGGGAAAAAACTGGCTTCTATCCAGCCTAACCGCCCATATGTTTACCGGAACCACGCCTGGCGAAGAACTGGTGCACCGAGATCAGGGACAGGTACCGGCTAGTGTTGAATTCCCTGCCCTGCTGAATTTGTTTTACCTGCTAGACGATTTCACACCTGAACGGGGCAGTACTGTGGTATTCCCGGGCAGCCACCGTTGGCCCTTAGAGCACCGAGTTCATCCACCAAAGCCAAGTCTTGGGCATCAAGTGACTATTCCGGCGGGCAGTTTGTTCGCCTTTGAAGGGCGCCTATGGCACGCCACCGGCGCCAATCAAAGCGGTCACCGGCGCCGGGCACTATCGGTATTTTGTTCCGCACCTTGGCTGCGCCAACAAGAAAACGCCCTAGCGTCCACCGCACGCCATGTTTTAGAGAGCTCCAGCAGCCAACTGCAGGCCCGTTTGGGTCTTAAGACCTATGGCACTCTGGGTAACGTCAATGGCACTCGCGTGACCAATCAGCGCGTTGCCTTCGGCAGCGTCGATGTGGGGCTACCTGACTATCTAATCGGCGAGAACGCCGAGCTAATTCCCATGGGGCGAAATGAGATATCCGGTGACAATCCATAAAGGCCCTGAGCAGCCCGACACACATTGCTGGAACACAATCGCAAATTAAGTGGACACTATGTCTGAGCAAAATCCACCCCCTGCACAACGGTCATTAAATTCGTATCAGCTGGCCTCCTACGGCGCGCCCTCTATGCCGTTGTCTATGGTATCCCTGCCCTTGGCTGTTTATTTAACCCCGGTCTACGCGGATTCTGCGGGATTCGGCCTGAGCTTGGCCTTTGTCGGTCTAATGTTGGCCCTTTCCCGAGTTTTTGACGGCATTACCGACCCGATTATTGGCTTCTTGTCAGACCGAGTCCGCACCCGCTGGGGTCGTCGCAAGCCCTTTGTATTGATCGGCATGCCCATCTTTATGCTGGGGGTCTACCTGCTGTGGATTCCACCCATCGACTTCAGGGAAGTGACGTGGCTAGGGATGACCTTCAATACCGGATACCCCTACCTGCTGGGCGTTTTGGTGATCATGTACGTTGGTGCCACCATCAAGGACGTCCCCTATTCGGCTTGGGGGGCTGAGCTAGCCCAAGGTTATAACGAGCGAACCTTGGTAATGAGCTGGAAGGAGGCCTTTACCGTCTCCGGATCCCTTATCGGCGCCATGACACCAGCAGTGATCGTTTTTTGGGGGTATACCAAGCCTACGGACAATGTGTATTTCCTGACCATGGCTCTGCTCGTAGTCATGCCTATTCTGGTTTTGAATCTGTTGTGGGCTGTGCCGGAACACGAGGTCAAAGAAACCAACAAAGAGCGCTTGTCTCTCAAAGAGAGCTTTCGTTACGTGTGGTCTAACGAGCCCTATCGAGTGCTGGTGATCATCTTTTTGTTTTCCACCATCGGTTCAGCCATGACCAACTCCCTGAGTTTCTTCTTTGTGAAACATGTGCTGCTGGCCGGGGACCTTTACGGCTTCTACCTAGCCCCCTATTTTATTTCCCAAATTGTCGCCATCCCATTGTGGTTCAAACTCTCTGCCAAGATCGGCAAGCATCGAGCCACCATGGCCGCAATATTTTGGTATGCCCTGTGGTCGTGCTTCATTCCCCTTATCGCCATCGCTCCTCAGGCTTGGTTTGACGCCTTTGAACTGAGCAAGGTGCTGTCGTTCCTGCCCGATTCTTGGCTGGCGGGTATGAATGCACAGTTTGAGGGAATCCCAACAGGCAAATTCGCCTTCTTTATTGGCGTAATGTGCCTCAAAGGCAGCGCCATTGGCGCCCTAAGTGCCCTGCCCTATGCCATGGCCGCTGACGTGATCGACCTAGACAGCGCGCGCACAGGTAAGCGTCAGGGCGGTGCCTACTTCAGCATTTGGACCATGACGCGAAAGCTCGCCTACGCCCTTGGCTTAGTTGTGGGCACCACGGCTGCCACCATTGTCGGGTTTAACTCCCTGGCAGACCCCATCAACGACCCCAATAGCGCTTACTCGCTGATGTGGCTGGCGTGTCTGTATTCTATTGTTCCTGCCATATTCAAATTCGTTGCGGTGCCGATTCTTTGGCGATACCCCCTAACCGAGGACAAGCTGCAGGAAATACAGGCGGAAATCGCGGCGGCGAAGCAGCCCGCACAAACTGGGTAAGCTCGATGTCCGGGGACTATCAACGGCAGCATGTGGATCAATGGCATCAACAGGGTGCAGTCCTGCTGCCAAACTTTTTCAGCGCTCAGGAGATCGATCCGATCTATCAAGACTACGAGCGTATTTACGGCACATCCGGCATTGGCAGCGGTGAAACATTGAGGGTGGCGACAGATGTTGCGACCGGGGCCTTCCATCCAAAACAATTTACCAACATGGATACCCTGCCCTATGAGGGCGGTGTCGCCATGAATCTGATTTCTCTGCACCCACGGCTATTAGCGCTGGCATCTGAGCTACTTGAATGCGAAAAAATTCATTTATATCAGTCACATACCTGGGCAAAGTTCACGGGAGATGCAGATTACGACCAGCCTTTTCACTGCGATTTCAGTAACCACACGTTAACGGTACCCGCCGAGGATCCGAGCCAGCGGACGGTGAACTTTGTTATTTACATATCGCCTGTCACCGATGCCTTAGGTGCCATGCACTATGTCCACAAAGACGATGCCTATGAAATTCTCGGACCCGGTGCGGTTGGTGCGCCGCCGGAACATCAGGAAGCCCTTCGGGAAGTTCAGCGCTCTGCTGCTGCGCCGGCAGGCTCGGTTATCGCCTACAGTATCGACACCTTTCACCGGGGCACCAATATGACCGCCCCGGGCGGCATGCGTTACACCATGACGGTTAGCTTCAAGCGTGCGGACAACGCCAACATTGGTTTTCATGTCTGGCAGCACGCGGCCCATCGACCTTGGCATCAGGTCATGAACCATGGGACTCCGGAGCAACTGGCATGTCTGGGCATTCCCGTTCCGGGAGATCCATTTTGGACCCCTCGGACCCTAGGCCAATGTCAAAAACGATGGCCTGACTGGAACATGCAGGCCTATCGCGACGCTCTTGCTCAGATTATTTGAAATCAGCCGCACTGTGGCGTTCGATCACCCGAGTCTCTTCCGGCCCCCAAGGTCGATTGACTCGACGTCCACGGTCCACCGCCGGCCGGGCCTGTATTTGTTCCGCCCAACGCACCACATTGGTATAGCTTGAGGCTTCAATGAATTCCTCGGCACTGTAAAGATTGTTGATCACCAATTGGCCGTACCAAGAGTAGTTTGCGATATCTGCAATGGTGTAGTCGGTCCCGCACAGGAATTCCCGCTCGGCCAAGGTGCGATCCAGCACATCCAGCTGACGCTTAATCTCCATTGTAAAACGGTCGATGGGGTACTGCATTTTGTAGGGGGCGTAGGCGTAAAAGTGACCGAAGCCGCCACCCAGATACGGTGCACTGCCCATTTGCCAAAACAACCAAGACAGGCACTCTGCCCGGCTCGAAGCTTCCGTGGGTAGAAACTCGCCAAACTTTTCCGCCAGGTAAACCATGATGGCCCCAGATTCAAACACTCGCGTGGGTTCCGGAGTGCTCAGGTCCAGCAGGGCCGGGATTTTTGAATTGGGATTGATGTCTACAAAGCCGCTGCCAAATTGCTGCCCCTCGCCAATATTTATGGTGTAGGCATCGTATTCGGCACCGCTGTGCCCTTTGTCTAAAAGCTCCTCCAACAGGGCCGTGACCTTTACGCCATTGGGTGTGGCCAGAGAGTACAGCTGTAGCGGGTTGTCCCCTCTAGGCAACTCGTGATCGTGGGTCGGGCCAGCTATCGGGCGGTTGATGTTAGCAAAACGCCCACCGCTACCTTGCTCCCAAGTCCAAACCTTGGGTGGTACATACTCGTCGGAACTGGATGGCTGATCACTCATGGAAACTCCTCTTTATCTTTTAAACTTTTAAACTTTTTAACTCTTTTGATCTGAAACGATATAGCTATCTTGCTTTCTGGCCTTTGACACTTGTGCCGTTTGGTCCGCCCCTCGCCTTCGCCTATCGTGGGATATCGATCGCTGATGCTAGAGGTACCTCACTGCTGGCTCAAGACAAACCTGGTATATGGATATCCTGTGTTGGGGCCCCTTTGGCCGCATCATCCGCCGCGATCAGCGCATCGGCCAACACTTCAATCATCTGGGGTCTCCCGGGATGACTCTCGGCGGTCAAATCCAGCATTTCGTCTGGGTCCTCAACCAGATCGAACAGCTGTTCCTCGCCCTGACTGTTTCGAGTGTAACGATACTGTTCGGTGATCACGGTTCGAGTTTTACCGGGTATCGGAGTGAGCTTAGCCGTGATGGTAGCGATGTCATCCTCAATGAGCACATGATCTCGAACCCGAGCGCGGGGATCTTCCAGCATGGGTTTAAGGCTATGACCTTGAATACCGTCGTACTCAGCCAGACCGCACAGATCCAGCAGCGTGGGCGCCAAATCTAGGCTAGAAGCCAAGCCTTGGGTGCGCGATGGTGCCAAGGACGGCGCACTTATCACCATGGGCACTTGCAGGGTTCCCCGATAGTGCATAAAGCCCTTTAGGAACAGACCGTGGTCACCCATCATGTCGCCGTGATCGCTTGTAAACACCACGATGGTGTTGTCGCGTATATCCAGATCATCCAACTGTTTCATCAATTGCCCGACACCGTGGTCAACCATTTCGATCATCCCGTAGGTCGCCGCAATGGCCTGGCCCAGCAGCGTATCGTCGCCATAGCCACAGGGAGCTACCCAGTCTCGCTGATCCCGTGGATGAATGGACTGAAATAGACTCAGATGGGCTGGCGCGTGTTCCAGCGAGTCGTGCCTGGTCCAAGGTAGCGGCATGTCCTGTGGGTGGTGTCGATCAAACCAAGGTGCTGGGGGACTCATCGGGTGATGAGGGTCCGGGTAGGAGCACATGGCCATCCAGGGTTGGTCTTGAGCTGTGGCTTGTTCCACGAATTCCAGAGTTTGTTCAGTCACAAACCGGGTGGAATGAAAACGCTCCTCATAGGGAGCTTCATAGATCTGCCACCACTGATCACTGCGCTTGTGGCCCGGCGCACTGGCATCCTGGGGGGCCAAAATTTGCTCCCTGTCAGCCCCCTGGGCCAGAGCCCACTGAAGATGGTGACCAGTAATGCGCGCGCCGTGGTCAATGGACAGGGAGATACGCTCAAAACCGTAGAAATCGTCGGGATCCTCCGGCAAAGATTCGCTGTAGCGCTCGTAGTCTTCGTACTGATCCCAACCCGCCGGGGCACTCTGCAGATAGGCGCCCTGGCCGCGGTGTTCAACAACGGAATTACGACTCATGCCGTGCTGCAAGTGGGACTTTCCTAACAGCGCGGTGCGGTAACCATCATCTCGAAGCTGACGCACGAAGGTGTTGGCATACCAGTCCAAAGACCGATCGTTGAAAATAACGCCATGGGCCGTGGGCAAACGGCCAGTGAGGATAGTGGCCCGATTGGGCATACAAACAGGGTTTGCGACCCAAGCATTGTCAAACACACAGCCTGATGCCGCCAGCCTGTCGAAGTTCGGGGTACGGACCGTTGGATTGCCCATAAACCCGAGATGATCGGCTCGATGCTGGTCGGTCATGATAAACAAGACGTTTGGTTTGCTTCCCATATGCCCTCCTATTCTCACCAGTGTGTGAGCCCAGTAACTGCGGGTCAATGACCTATTGGACTGTCAATGTCGCCCTTGGCCAAAGCATTAGCCGACTAATTGCCCGCAAGGAGCGAGGGGGCGATTGCAGCTGGGATGACAGCCAAGGTTGATTTGTAGAGCTTGTGAACCAACGACGCGGGCGCCTTGGGAGACAGGAGATGCTGTCTGTTTGTTAGCTTGCCACTCGGGACATGAAGTTTTGACGCTGCACTCGGACCGCCAGCACATCGACAGTAGATTGAGACAGCGTCTTGTTCAGACCGCTTGGAAGACCAGCCTGAGCAACCAGTGTATTGGCCTTGGCAGATGTCATGGCTGAAGCTCGGTCCTGCTGTCGGGCGGCATAGGACTCTCGTAAACCCTGCCCTGTTTGCCCTCGCTGAACTTTTTCCTGAACGCCCCCCAAACCTTCGTATGTGCCCCGGCTTCGAACAGTCTTGGGAGCCCCCAACGTCCCACGTCCGATCCCGGCATCCGGGGCCGTAAACGTGTTTGTGGAAAGAGCAGGCAAGGCCATAACGCACTTCAAAAGCTAAAGAGGTGTAAATCCTAGCCGATAATGCCTATACGGGTCTATGGTGGCGGCAAACTGCTGCCGCTTTCTACGTTTATGAGCGCATCCGTATCCGGCCCAGTTATTTCTTCACCATCCAGAGCTACCGGGTTCGCCTTTGTAGGGACCAATAATTTCATCGGTAACCCAGCCACCGTAAAATCCGCCAGCCTGAGCACGCACGCCCTCTCCTGCCACCAGACAACGGCACTGGGCTGGGTAGAAGGCATACCATCCCGCTATTTCTGCAAATTTCTGGGTAGGTTTCGGGTATCGCCACGCTAGGGGGGCACCGCCATAGCCGAAGTACTCGGCTTGGCCTTTCCATTCGCAGAAGGATGAACCTGCCACGGCATCAAGAGCAGCGACCAAGGCCGTGGGAGGCAGGTAAAACGTAGGCGGACTGGCGGTTTCCAGCACCCGCTTCGCCTGATGACTGCTGGCCAGTAATGTGCCATCCGCGGCAAATACCTCCACCAGCCGGGGGTCATCCACGATGGCCGGCGGTCTGGGGTAATCCCAGACGGACTCTTGGCCAGGCTTGGGCGCCAAGGCGAATTCGGGCCGCCCAGCGCCGGTAAATGTCCAACCATAGGTTTCTGGACCCTGCTTACTCATTCGACCTCCTTAGATGCACTTACCCTTCTATTGGACATGCTCAAAGCCCTCGCGGAGCACAGGTTTCACCTTGGCTACTGACAACAACGATTCAACGCAGTCCCGAATAGACTCATCCAAGGATCGGAAGGTCATGCCCGTTACCGCCCGAATGCGGTCATTCCTGAGTTCGCATTGGGCCCAGATGCCGCGCATCTCGGCCTCTCTTGCCTGTATGCGTTCTGGGAAGTTGTCGGTCACCTCTGGGGTATCATGCCCCAGCTCCGGCAGCAGACGATGGATGGATGCGCACACATCCTCCACGTTGCGAGTGTCTGTTGACCAAGCAATGTAGCGTTCGCCATTTTGCACATTCACGTTTTCCAGCAGCTGAATATGACATTGCGCGTCATCCCGCACGTCCACGGTCATCCATGGACGATAGGCTCCATTTTGGTAGTACTTGCCCAACAGCATCATCTCGATGTTGTGCTGCCAAGGTCCCATATCCTTTTGATGGGCGGACAATATCGGCCCCACATTGTCGGCAGGACAGACCCGTATGCAGTCCCAACCGCCATGCCCTTCGGCAGCATCTGTAAACATTCGTTCCAGCTCTACCTTACCCATGGAGTAGCCCTGTCCGCGCTGAGGTGTGCGTTTTGGGTTTTCTTCATCGGGATAGCGGTCTTCGTAAAACACCGGCCGGCGCACAAGCTCCTGTAAGTCCGCCTCGGAAATTATGGCTGCGATGCTTGACGTGACGATCACTCGGTTGACGCTGCCGGATTCGTTAATGCTATTGATCACATGTTCACAGACCCCGCGCACATAGTCTTGGTCTTCGTAGTCGCTGACATGAGAGACATGGCATACCCCTTGGCACCCTTTGAAAACCTCGTCAAAACAACCGGCCTCATCTAAATTGGCGGAATGTAGGGTAAGGCGGCCCGATGCATAGCCCGGCATTTGACGTAAAAAATCCGTCCGGCTGGCGTCATTAACGTCGCGCACGCAGGCTCTGACCCGATACCCCCGATCCAACAATCCCTTTACGACCCAGCCGCCGATAAAGCCCGCGCTGCCGGTGACCGCTACTGTGCTACCTTTTGGTATTGGTGCCATTGAAAACTCCCCTGTGATTTTGCTCGAGAATAGCCCATCGAATACTCGGCAACTAGCTTGGCAGCCCGAGCAGTCTGTGCATACGGGGATAGTATCCAGACCGAGTTTTTATCTATACTCGGCCTCGGTTGTTGGATTCAAACCCTTACACCGTAACGCTGCAACTCAGGCAAAAACGTTGCCAAGTAAGTGGGTAGAAAAGAGCCCTTAGGACTGCAATATAAGGACAGAACGATGAGCAAGAAAGTTGACTGGTATTACTTCCGCGGCGGATGAACCAGCTGTACCCGAGCATCCAAGTTTTTGGAAGCAAGTCAGATCGAGATCAGTGAAACCATCCCCGCCAGTCGCAAACTCCAGCGCGACGACGCTGCAGCACTGTTAGCTAAGGCAAAAACCATGGTTGTTTCAAAAGGCAAAAAGGTAACCGAGTTCAGCGGTGGTAAGAAAGCGTCTGAAGAAGCCCTTGATGCCATGCTGGGCAGCACGGGCAATTTGCGGGCACCGATCGCCGTCATAGGCAATCGTATTATCGTTGGCTTCAACGAAGAAACCTATACCGACGCCTTTAACTAGCCAAACGAGTAAGGGTGCTCATGCACCCTTACCACACCCCTACTTCTACCCGGAATTTAGATATGAATGTAA
>ERZ1047472.385-NODE-385-length-40681-cov-5.864988_pt1 | contig 40681 bp, 31 predicted proteins | sample MGYA00383095_ERZ1047472 | MGnify/ENA primary metagenome ERZ1047472 (study PRJEB29581, sample SAMEA5548365) | metagenome | biome: marine; feature: coastal; material: water | depth 1 m | study: Short-term variability in the microbial, nano- and picoplankton dynamics... | reverse complement strand
GGTATCTTCAATACGCAGCACGAACTGCCCGCCATGATGGCGGGCAAAAACCCAGTTAAACAGCGCCATGTAGGCTGTACCAACGTGGGGGTCGCCGGTGGGCGATGGCGCGATACGTGTCCTAACCGGAGTGGACGTCAATGGTTAAAATCCCATCTTAACAACGTCCTCGGGAATCAGCGGGTAGCGAATCCCCGAGAGCTTCTGGGCGATACGAACCACCTGACAGGCATAACCAAACTCGTTGTCGTACCACACGTAGAGAACAACCCGGTTGTCCTTGGTGATGATGGCTTCGCCATCCACGATACAGGCGTGCCTATTACCAACTAGGTCCGACGATACAATCTCTGGCGAGGTAGTGAAGTCGATCTGGCGCTGAAGACTGCTGTGCAAGGCTGCTGATCGCAAAAACTCCCTTACCTCCTCTTCGCTGCCGGCTTTCTCGAGGGTCAAATTCAAAATCGCAAGAGATACATTAGGCGTAGGCACCCGAATAGCGTTACCTGTGAGCTTGCCCTCAAGTTCCGGCAGTAACTTAACCACAGCGGAAGACGCACCGGTCTCTGTGATCACCATATTCAGAGGCGCACCGCGGCCGCGTCTGTTTTTCTTGTGATAGTTGTCGATTAAGTTCTGGTCATTGGTGTAGGCGTGAACGGTTTCCACGTGGCCGCACTCGATGCCGTAATGATCGTTCATGGCTTTTAGGACCGGAACGATGGCATTAGTGGTACAGCTCGCTGCAGCGATGACCCGATCACTATCCTCGATGTCTGCGGTATTAATCCCAGACACGATATTCTTGACCTCACCCTTGCCCGGCGCAGTAAGTACAACCTTACCAGCGCCTTTTGACTTCAAGTGCTCTGACAAACCAGCCATGTCACGCCAAGCACCGGTGTTATCAATGATCAGGGCGTTATGAATGCCGTAAGACTCGTAATCCACTTGGTCCGGACTAGGGGCATAAATCACCCGAATGACGTTGCCATTGGCGATAATGCACTCGTTCTCTTCGTCTACCCGAATGGTGCCCTGAAAACTGCCATGCACGGAATCGCGTCGAAGCAAACTGGCTCGCTTGACTAAATCCTCGGCACTGGCCTTGCGCACAACGATGGCACGCAGTCTCAGCTGACTGCCACTGCCGGTCTTTTCGATCAAAAGCCGAGCAAGTAGACGGCCAATTCGCCCAAAACCATAGAGCACCACATCTTGCGGTTCAGCAATTGGTTGTTTGGCTTGGCCCACAACCTTGGCACATTCCTGACGGGCGAAGTCCTCGGGGCTGAGCCTGGCTGCCTCTTCATCTTCCATATACTTTGTGGCTAATTTGCCTAAGTCGATGTGACAAGGCCCAAGGTCCAGTCCCGCAATAGCCTGCAGCAGCGGAAAGGTCTCAAACTCTGACAGCTCGTTTTGAGCGACCTGACGCACGTACCGATGGGCTTTCATCAGCTTGGTCACGCTTTGATTGTATAGCGCCCGTCCGTAGCAATAGACAACAATGTTCTTTCGATAAAGCTTACCAATCAGCGGAATCATCGCTTCGGCAAGGGCTTCGCGCTCCTTCCAGTCTGGAAAATAGTCATCGAGGTTGTTTAGGGCCACGGTATCTCCTTGGACAATCACTAGGGTTTGCTTAAACCCATCATGCACCCAAGCGATAGCCTTGGAGATAGAGGGTAAAGGCGTGTTCTGACGGCGCGCGATTCTAGCACCAAGTGCAAGGGGATAACATTAGTCCACGCACACCAATCACGAACACGGACTGCCTGCCCGAGCTGGTGCTCAGGCATAGGTGACAACGAGCAGATGGAAAATCCGACCCTAGCGATAGCCTTGGTTGATGGACGCTAAGACATCGTTACCTGGGCAGAGGGTCTCTTCGGCAAGCTCGTTTAAAGGTTGCCCCGTAGTCTCCATAATGTCGTGGCATTCCACGGCGTCTGGATCCACGTAGAGCAAGCCTGTGGCGACTTGACCCTGCTCCTGCATTTTCTGAACGTAGTTCAAAGCGCCAATACGATCGTAGGGATCGTAGTCCGCATCGACCTTGTACAACTGCAGGGTGCTGCCATCGGGCATGGCCACATCCTCGTGGGTTCCCTCTGCATAATCGGCGGTGATCTCTGGCTGCCCTAGAATCAGATCAGCGTTTACCACGCTACTGGTATGTTCTCGCACGAAATCAAAACTCTTGGTAGAGCCGTTATGATTGTTGAAGGCAACACAGGGCGAGATCACGTCGATAAAGGCCATACCCTTGTGCTTTAAGGCCGCTTTGATAAGAGGCACCAACTGACGCTTGTCGCCGGAGAAGCTACGACCGACGAAACTGGCGCCTAACTGCAGGGCTATACTCACCAAGTCGATGGGTTCGTAAAGGTTGGGGATACCTTTTTTGCTGGTGGAGCCTTTGTCATTGGTAGCAGAAAACTGACCCTTGGTTAAACCATAGGTGCCGTTGTTATCCACCAAGTAAAGCATGTTGGTACGACGCCGAACCACATGGGCAAACTGGCCAAGACCGATGGACGCACTGTCGCCATCTCCGGAAACGCCGATGCACATCAGTTCTCGGTTGGCGAGATTGGCGCCGGTCATAACGCTGGGCATGCGGCCATGCACCGAGTTGAAACCATGGCTGCGATTCAGAAAATAGCTGGGGGTTTTTGAAGAACAACCAATCCCTGAAACCTTGGCAAAACGATGAGGCGGTAAAGCCAGCTCCGCGCAGGCCTGAACGATGGCTGCACTAACAGAGTCGTGGCCGCAGCCGGCACATAGGGTAGAAACCGAGCCTTCGTAATCACGGCGGGTCAGACCCAACTCGTTGACCGGAAGATTCGGGTGATGGATGCGTGGTTTGGCTACAAATGTCATGAGGTCACCTCGGTCAAACGGGCCAATTTATGTTCTTCGTAATAGGCACTGATCTGCTGATCAATGTAATCGGCAGAAATGGACAGCCCGGCAAAATACAAAATAGGTATTAGCTTGGCTGGGTTCGTTTCCAGTTCGTTAATAAGCAAGGTACGCATTTGGCCGTCGCGATTCTGCTCAACCACAAAAACCAATTCATGATCTGCGATAAAGTCAGCAACCTCGTCGCCAAAAGGAAAGGCTCGGACCCGACAGGTATCCAGCCGCACACCACTGGTAGCGAGCTTATCCAGGGCTTCCGGCACCGGCAGCGATGTCGTGCCGTAGTAGAGAACCCCTACCCGATTACCGCTGCTTTGAATCTCAGCCTTTGGCACCAAGCTTCTGGCGGTTTGCCACTTGAGCTGCAAACGCTCCATATTGCGCTGATAGGCCTCAGGAGATTCCGTGTACGCTGCGTATTCATCCCGAGACGTGCCTCGAGTGAAAAATGCACCCTTATCTGGATGGGTACCGGGTAGCGTCCGATACCCTACGCCGTCGCCATCAACATCCAAATAACGGCCAAACGTCTCCACTTCGTCGAGGTCTTTGGCCGACAGCACCTTACCGCGATCGTACTGTCGAGCGTCGTCCCACTCCAGAGGGTCGCTCAGGTTCTCGTTCATTCCCAACTCAAGGTCGCTTAGAACCAAGATCGGTGTTTGCATACGATCTGCCAGATCTAAGGCATCGGCGGCGAATTCAAAGCACTCTTTGGGGGTTGCTGGAAATAACAGCGGGTGTTTGGTGTCACCATGTGACGCATAGGCCGCGCCAATCAGGTCACCCTGCTGAGTTCGAGTGGGCATACCAGTCGAGGGGCCAGAGCGTTGAATATCCCAAATCACCGCGGGCAGCTCGGCAAAATATGCCAAGCCGATAAATTCCGACATCAGGGATATGCCCGGACCGCTGGTGGCGGTAAAGGAACGTGCGCCATTCCAGGCGGCGCCAATAACAATACCGATAGCGGACAGCTCGTCCTCGGCTTGCATAAAGGCGTAATTCTTGTGCCCGGTTTCAGGATCAATCCGCAGTTTTTTGCAGTGATTCTCGAAGCTCTCAGCCACAGAAGTAGACGGAGTAATGGGATACCAAGCACACACCGTAGCACCACCGTAAAGGCTACCCAGCCCGGCGGCATCATTACCATCCATCATGATTCGATCGCCCACCGCATCGCTGCGCCGCACCTGCAGCGGCAAGGGCGCCTGCAGATACTCCAGAGCATAATCTCGGCCAAGTTCTAAAGCCCGAATATTGGGCTCGATAAGCGCGTCCTTACCCTTGTATTGAGTTGCTACCATGCCAGTGATTACGTCGAACTCAATATTCAAAAGTCCAGCCATGGCACCAAGATAGGTAATATTCTTAAACAAACTTCTCTGCTTTGGATCGGCAAATTCAGGCAGCATCATGTTCGCAATGGGAATGCCGATTTCATGAATATCATCTCGGGCCATAGACTGCGGCAAAGGCTTTGAGTTGTCGTACAGCAGATAACCGCCGGGCAGAATACTGGCAATGTCTTCTGCAAAGGTTTCGGCGTTCATGGCAACCATGATGTCTACACCTTCGCGACGCCCCAGATACCCCTGCTCGCTGACTCGCACCTCAAACCAGGTTGGTAGGCCCTGAATGTTTGAAGGAAAAATGTTTCGGGTGGCCACCGGGATACCCATTCGGAACAGGGCCTTCGCAAACATACCGTTGGCGCTTGCAGAACCGGAGCCGTTCACATTCGCAAAGCGAATGACAAAATCATTAAATTTCGTGGTCATAAGCCTTACTCTCCAAAGGAGCCCAGTTGCGGAATGTGGACCACAGAACGCTGCATATCCCATGCGTTGGTGGGGCAACGTTCAGCGCACAGGCCACAGTGCAGGCAAACATCCTCGTCCTTCACCATGACCCGTTGGGTTTTCAACTCGCCAGAAACGTAGAGATCTTGGCCTAGGTTTTGGGCGGGTGCCGTTAGACTCAGACGCAGGGCCTCTTCTGGCTGATTGTCGACGAAGGAGATGCAATCCATGGGACAAATGTCCACGCAGGCGTCACATTCGATGCACAGGTTATCGGTAAAGACCGTTTGCACATCGCAGTTCAAGCAGCGCTGTGCCTCTTGAGCCGCCAGCTTGGCATCGAACCCAAGCTCCACTTCCACTTTTAAATTGTTGAGGGACGATTCGTGCTCAACTAACGGTACGGAATGTCGCTCGGCAGGGTCATGGGCCGCATCGTAGGCCCACTCGTGGACGCCCATCTTAGTGGACAAGAGGTTTACGCCTTCCGGTGGCCGATCATTGATTAGATCCTTGCCCTGGCAATAAAGGTGAATACTAATCGCCGCCCGATGGGCATGAGCCGATGCCCAAATAATGTTTTCGGGACCAAAAGCGCTGTCGCCGCCGAAGAAGATGCTCGGATTCGTGGACTGGAGGGTGACCTCGTTCAAGTTTGGACAATCCCACTTATCAAACTCGATGCCCAGATCCCGCTCAATCCACGGACAATGATTGTCCTGACCAATAGCCATCAGCACATGGTCACATTCGATAAACTCGTCAGGCTCGCCAGATGACTCGTAGCGCAAACGACCGTCTTCGCCTCGAACCGGCGTTACGCACTCAAACAACACGCCCTTGAGTTTGCCGTTTTCGTGAACAAATTCTTTGGGTGGCCGATTGTTGATAATCGGAATGCCCTCGCGCATGGCATCCTCTTTCTCCCACTCAGATGCTTTCATCACCTCGAATGCAGAGCGCACTACCACTTTCACCGACTCGGCGCCCAAGCGCAAAGACGTACGACAGCAGTCCATGGCCGTGTTACCGCCCCCCATGACGATAACCTTGCCTTTAATCTCTGAAATGTGCCCAAAAGCCACACTACTGAGCCAATCAATGCCGATGTGGATGTACTCATCCACATCCTCGCGACCGGTCAATTCCAAATCTCTGCCTCGTGGCGCGCCGGTGCCGACAAAATAGGCATCGAAATTCTGATCCATCAGCTCTTTCATGCTATCGATGGCTTGGCCAAAGTGGCAGTGGACGCCCATATCCAGAATGCGATCCACCTCTTCGTCCAACACCTCTTCCGGCAGACGGAAAGCCGGTATTTGACTGCGCATGAAGCCGCCGCCTTTTTCATCCTGCTCGAACAGATGCACCTCGTAGCCGAAGGGCAGCAAATCTCGGGCCACCGCCAGTGAAGCCGGTCCCGCGCCAATCAACGCTATGCGTTTGCCATTTTTCTGCTCAGGAACATGGGGCAGGTAAGCGCTGACATCTCCTTTATTATCAGCTGCCGCACGCTTGAGCCGGCAAATGGCGACTGGAGTTTCCTCTGTACGTACACGCCGGCAAGCAGGTTCGCAGGGACGATCGCAGGTACGCCCGAGAACCCCAGGAAACACGTTGGAATCCCAGTTCAGCATGTAGGCTTCAGTGTACTTTTCTTGCGCTATCAAGCGGATGTATTCCGGCACCGGTGTATGGGCCGGGCAGGCATATTGGCAATCGACTACTTTATGAAAGTAGTTTGGATCAAAAATATTGGTCTGTTCCATAAATGCTACGCACACCAAGAACTCGCGCCGCAGCGCTAAATCTTGGGCCTCTCCCCCCTCAATTAATGTACTGCTTGTTGTGCCGTTTGATACGACCCGTCGACTCTAGCCCAGCCTTAGTTGTTACGCTAGTACTCGCCACAGGGTATTTTCACGCCACGTACACAAAAAATGGTCGGCCGGCTGAACAAAGAAAAATCCAACCCTTGTCTGCTGCTTCAGCACTGACATCCCTGTTTGCTGAGGGTAAACTGCGCGCCCTTGCCAGCGTGCTACTGGCCTACCCAAAGGACTAGGATTTTTGCCCACTACCCTCGCGTCTTCGGAAGACGGCTCAACGCCCATGGATCCACTTCAAATAAGCTCCGACAGGGCCTTACCCCAGCAGCCCGGCATGCGCCTGCACTGGACCGGCTTGGCCGGCAGCAGCGACATGATGGCTGTAGTGCAAATGGCAAAACAGGTCGAACAACTCTGTGTGGTAATTACCAGAGAACCTGCCCGGTCAGATCGCTGGCGAGATGGCATCGCTTTTTTTACCGACAACGACGGTTCTGACCTTGAAAATCTGCGCTTTCCGGACTGGGAAACCTTGCCCTACGACGCGTTTTCTCCTCATCAGGACATCATCTCCGAACGCTTGAGCACTCTCCAAACACTTCGAAACGCAACCCACGGCGTGTTAACGGTACCGGTCTCCACCCTGATGCAAAAAGTGCCGCCGGTAAGCTATCTGGACGGAGCCTGTTTCGACCTCGCATGCGGCCAGACTTTTGATGTGGCCAGTCAGCGTTTGATGCTAGAGGCAGCGGGTTATCAAAGCGTCGAAACCGTCACTGAACGGGGCCAGTACGCCGTGCGCGGAGCTCTCATGGATATTTATGCCATGGGCGCAGCCCTACCCGTTCGCGTCGATCTGCTGGACGACGAAATCGATACCCTGCGGACTTTCGACCCAGACTCTCAGCGTACCGTCGAGCGCATCAATGGGTTAAGTCTGCTGCCTGCCAAAGAGTTTCCCTTTGACGATGACGCCGTTGGAGCCTTCCGCGACCGTTGGCACGACGCCTTCCAAGTCGATGTTCGTCAATGCAGTGTCTACCAAGACGTAAGTAGCTACATCGTGCCCAATGGGGTCGAGTACTACATGCCATTGTTTTTTGGTGAGCTTGCCAGCCTGTTTGACTACTTGCCGGAAGAAACCCTGTACCTCACCGAAGATGGAATCGCCGAATCTGCCCAAGCGTTCGAACGCGAGATCAAAACTCGATACGAGTCACTGCGTCATGATGTTGAGCGCCCTATCCTGCCTCCATCCCAGCTTTACTTGGGATGCGACGAGCTAAACCAACAGTTGCAGCTTAAGCGCCGAGTGGTTTTGGGCGGCGACTATGCCAAACACCAGCTAGGATTCAGCAGCAACGAGTTACCCAATCTGCACATTGACGCCAAGGCTGACCTTCCCGCTGCGGCTCTGCAGCAATTTATCGCCGCACAGTCCAAACCGGTTTTATTCGTCGCTGAATCTGCCGGGCGCAGAGAGGTCTTTGACGAGCTACTGCGTAAAAGTCAAATCCAAGCCAAGCATGTGGACAGCTTTGCAGAATATGCCACGACCGGGGCAACGAGCATCTGCGTCGGACCCATCCAAGAAGGCATGGTACTCGAAGACGTCGTCGTGGTTTGCGAAGGTCAGGTGCTGGGCACCAAGCCATCAGCCAAACGGCGGGAGAATGGCAAACGGGTCATAGACCCGGACCAGATCGTCCGCAACCTCACCGAACTGAACATGGGCGCCCCAGTGGTGCATGTAGAGCATGGAGTTGGTCGTTATCTTGGGCTGCAAACGCTCACCATTGATAATGCCGCTGAGGAATTTTTAACCCTAGGCTACGCTGGCGACGCCAAACTCTACGTACCGGTCACCTCCCTTCATCTGATCGGCCGTTACGCTGGGGCTGACGAAGAGCATGCACCACTGCACCGCTTAGGCTCAGACCAGTGGGAGCGCGCCAAGAAAAAAGCAGCAGAAAAAGTCATCGATGTGGCAGCCGAACTGCTAGACATCTACGCGCGACGAGCAGCGAAAAAATCCCATCAGCTCAGCGCCAACGAGACGGACTATGAAACGTTCGCTGACGAATTCGGCTTTGAGGTAACTCAAGATCAAGGTATCGCCATCGAAGAAACCCTTGCGGACATGGCTCAAGAGCAGGCTATGGACCGACTAGTCTGCGGCGACGTGGGCTTTGGCAAAACAGAAGTCGCCATGCGGGCAGCCTTTGCCGCGGTACAAAGCGGCAAGCAGGTTATCTTGCTGGTGCCAACCACGTTGCTAGCCCAGCAGCACTTTGATTCGTTTCGAGATCGCTTTGCCAACTGGCCCTTCAGCATTGATGTGGTCTCCCGGCAGCGCTCCCAAGCCGACGTCGATGGTATTGCCGAACGGTGCACCAGCGGCAACCTAGACATTTTAATTGGTACTCACAAGTTACTCAGTCCCGAGTTCCGATTTAAAGATTTAGGCCTCGTCATTATCGACGAGGAACATCGCTTTGGGGTGCGGCAAAAAGAAAGGCTACGCGCATTGCGGGCAGAAGTTGATGTGCTCCCGCTCACCGCAACGCCAATTCCGCGAACGTTGAACATGTCGCTGAGCGGGTTGAGGGATCTATCCATCATTGCCACCCCGCCGGCCAAGCGGCTGTCCATCAAAACCTTTGTGCAACCCCGCCGGGAGCAAGGGATCAAAGAGGCCATCAGTCGAGAGCTAATGCGTGGCGGCCAAGTGTTTTACCTGCACAACGAAGTCCGCACCATCGAGCAAGCGGCAGAGAACTTAGAAGAGCTGGTGCCCGAAGCACGGGTTGGAATAGCCCACGGTCAAATGCGAAGCACCGAGATGGAACAGGTCATGGGTGAATTCTACCACCGCCGTCTGAATGTCTTGGTGTGTACGACCATCATCGAAACCGGGATCGACATCCCCAACGCCAACACCATCATCATAGAGCGAGCGGATAAATTTGGGTTAGCCCAGTTGCATCAGTTGCGTGGGCGAGTTGGACGCAGTCATCGACAGGCCTACGCCTATCTGCTGACCCCAGACCGCAAGAGTATGACCACCGACGCAGTAAAACGTCTCGAGGCCATCGAAGCTGCTGGGGAGCTTGGGGTAGGCTTCACTCTAGCCACTCAAGACATGGAAATTCGCGGAACAGGCGAACTTCTGGGCGACGACCAATCTGGGCAAATCGAGTCCATTGGGTTCTCGCTGTATATGGACATGCTCAATCGGGCCGTCGAGGCACTGCGTGCGGGTAAGATCCCAGATCGCGACACGCCGTTAGAACCCGTGAGCCAGGAAGTGAACCTCCACGTAGCGGCGCTGATTCCTGAGGATTACCTACCCGACGTCCAAAGCCGCCTCATTCTGTACAAACGCATCGCTGGCGCAGCAGAGCAAGCTGAACTGGACAATTTAAAGGGCGAGATCATCGACCGATTCGGGCTACTCCCTCAGTCAGTGCAGAATCTCTTAACCATCACGGCGCTGAAACTTCAGGCTCAGGCCCTGGGCATCATCAAAGTCGACATTGGCGAGACCAAGGGCAAACTTGAATTCAGTAAAACAACCGCAGTAGAGCCCATGGCCATTGTCCGCTTAGTGCAGCAGCAGGCCGACACTTACCGTCTTGATGGTGCGTCAACCCTACGAATCGAGGAACAATTGCCGGAATTCGCTGACCGAGTCGCGTTTGTTGAGGCGCTGTTTAAGGTATTGTCCGATTCGGCTTCTTGAGCTTTCTAGAAGCGTTGTTAAACCCTTACTACCGAGGCAGCGCACCAACGTTGTGACTTACCTACCAGCACCAACACACCACCGCCCCCATCGGGCGGCATTTTCAGCCGGGCTTTCAGTCCTGCTGATGCTGTTTGTGCTGCTGCCACACCGTGAGGTGCGGGCCGAGACCACGCCAACACAACCGCTGCTCCCGGACTACGGAATTAGCGAACTGAGCGCCTTGGAATCTCTGGATGAGTTGTTGCCCGCCAATTTGTATGCCATCGAGGTGGTTATTTTTAAACGGTTGAACACCTCCCAATCACTGTTGGCCACCGCAGATGACGTCAGCCAAATCCGGGTGGAATCTCACTCAACCACAACCCGGCCAAACTCCACGGTAGACAGCACGAATAGCAGGGTTGGGAGCAGGGCGACAATTGGCGCAATTCAGCCAGCCGATGCTCGAGAGCCTTTATTACTGACTAGCCCTAGGTTATTGCCATCCAACCTGTATGCGCTGAGTGCCCCCAAGCGTGAAAAGGAAGGCCCGCCGTTACCAACACTAGATGACGAACCCCAATGTTGGCCCATGGTGAGCTTGGCGAGTCCAAACACGCCCCTTGCATCCGCTGCCGAAAACTTACCAAGGGACTCGGACAGGTCTTGGGAAACCAGCATGGATCAAGATGCTGAAACCGCACTGGAACTATCTACTCAGCTTGAGCCCGATTTAGCGTTCATACCCGAGCGGGAAACCCTTGTGGTGCAATCCAGCGCCTTCCAAACCAACTCCCTCCAAGCCCTTGACTCGGAAAGCACCCCTTACCTTAACGCCACAAACTCCGACGCCATTGTCGATGCCCCAGAGCCAGTGTTTGTTGAGACGAGAACCCTGCCGCGAGGCCAATCTTCAGTTATCGTCACACCCTACCTAAGCCTAATTCAGAAGCTGACGGCCTTCGCCCGGGGTATCGAAGACAACCAATATCGCATGCGTCCTGAAGCCCGGCTGACGCTAAGTGCCCAAGCTCGACGATTGGAGGCCTCCGGTGATTTTCAGATACTGGAACACATTGGATGGCACCAGCGAGTACCAGCGCGAAACGCACCGCAACGGATCTATATCCACAAAGATAACGAGCTTCAGGGGTATCTGTCGGTGACCTTGGGACGGTATCTGCACACGGCGGCTACGCTGTGGCTTGATCCAAAGGGGTTTGCGATCAGACCATCATTTACCAGCGACGAAACCGGCTCATCAGACCTCCAGCGCCCCTATGCAGAGCTCAAGCAAAGCCGGCGCATGCGCAGCGGTGAACTGCACTACTTCGATCATCCGCTTTTTGGCTTACTGGTACGTATCGACAAAGTGACGCACCCAGAAAATCTTACCAACGAGTTCGAGGGGTTCAAGAACGCACAGACCCTCGCTTCAAAGCCCTAAGAGCCACGACTCTTAACCCCGCCTAAGTACGATACAAGCCCGGCAAGTTGCGGCAATAACCGAGCACGTCCAAACCACATCCGAACATACCTGGTAGATCAGCGGTTATTGCAGACAAGCGCTGGGTGAAAAAAACGCCTGTGTCCTCGTCCGTATCGGACCGACCCACCATGGAACAGCGCCACCCCTCGGCGCTCCCCGCCTCTTGAAGCCGGCTTTTTAATGCATCGAGCTCAGTCGGTGAGGTGAGTCCATCATCTAGCAAAATCACCAGTCGGCCATTTAGCTCAGGCAAACCGTCAGTGAAGGCTACTTGGGGCGGTTGCCCGCTCTCTTGGCCCCAATACGCGTAGCTGGTTTGGAGCGGAAAAATCGTGCGTCGAAGCAATGCCCCTGACAGATACCCAGCCCCCGGGAGCAGCGTGAGCAATACCGGATTTCGATCCTGGGCCAACGCCGTGAGCCTAACCGCCAGACGGTCTATGGCGGCGTCCACCTCCATTGCGCTGACTAGGATTTCCGCCTTGTGAATGACCCGAGATACATGGTCAGGCAACGTATCTGTGGCCAAAACATCCGACAGAGCGTTATCCATCTCTAGGCTCGTTCGAAGACTGCTGAGCACTCACGCTTTGACCCAACCCAGCCAACACTTCCGGCGTCTCCAGGTGCAAGCTCTGAGTCGGGAAAGCAAACTCCGCACCATGGGCAGCCACGATGTCAGCAATGCGCAGCAAGACATCCTGTTTTACTTGGTGAAAAGTACTCCAATCCGTGGTTTTGGTGAAAGTGTAGATAAAGAAATCTAGGGAACTGGCACCAAAGGTCACAAAGTTCACCATCAGAGTTCGGCTTTGATCGATGTCGTCGTGGGTAGTCAACATCTCCTTTATATCGTCGACAATGGCCTGCATTTTCGGCAAATCGCTGTAGCGAAGACCAAAGGTCTCGTTGATCCGGCGATTGTGCATGCGGGAGGGATTTTCTACGGATATCTCAGTAAATACCGAATTAGGCACGTAGAGGGGCCGCTGATCAAAGGTGCGAATCATGGTCACTCGCCAGCCAATGGCTTCAACGGTGCCCTCAATGTTTTGATCCGGAGACCGCACCCAGTCGCCGACAGAAAACGGCCGGTCCAAGAAGATCATCAGGGCACCAAAAAAGTTGGCCAACAGACTGCGAGCGGCGAAACCCACAGCGATACCGCCCACCCCGCCGAGGGCTAACACCCCTGAAATGGAGAATCCCAGAGCCTGCATGGCCATCAACACACCCGTAATTACAATGGTCGCTCTGAGCAGTTTGCCCACCGCAGCGGCCGTGGTGGGATCCACCTTTTGACCATTGCGACCGGCAACATAGGCGCTTTCAACGTTCTGGGTAAAATTTACTGCAAACCATATCAGCAGCCAGACAACGGCAATGTCGCGGAGATTGTCGGTAAGACCAAAAACCTCGGCCTGCGATTGCAAATTCATGGAGTCCACGGCAAAGGAAATGGCCATGACCCAGATACCCAAGAATAGGGGTTTTCGCGCCGCATTGATTAAGGCGTCATCCCACTCGTTGGTGGTACGTTGAGCTTGGCTCTCAGCCTTGGTGAGCAGCCTGCCGACCACAAAGCGCACCAGCGCCGCGATGAGCAAAACGCCAAAGGCCCTGAAAACCCAACCATACTCTTCCATCAATGCTAACAATGCATCCATACATCGCCTTCCTGTTGCTCACGACTCCGGTTCAAGCGCCGGTTCGGTTGATAGCCAGCCCGCCGGCACTGCATGGTAGCAAAACCCACTGAGGATCTTTGGACCAAATGCACCCCTATGGAAAACGTAGAATTAGCACTGTACAAAAAATCAGTATGCTGTCTATACTGCCAGCACTGTACAAATATTCAGGAACGTTATGAACGGTATAAGCCCCCCCGCGCCTGCCCTCACACCCCGCCAAGCGCAGATTTTAGCGCTGATTCGGCGGTACATTAGCGATACCGGATACCCCCCGACCCGTGCGGATATTGCAGCAGAGCTGGGGTTCAAATCCGCTAATGCCGCGGAAGAGCACTTGAAAGCACTGGCTCGCAAGGGTGCAATCGAAATGATTCCGGGCACCTCACGGGGCATTCGCTTACCTGAGCTGATTGACGAGGGCCTGCCCATCGTTGGCCGAGTTGCCGCAGGCAACCCCATTTTGGCCGAGGAAAACATTGAGGACCGTATCGACCTGCCCGCTGGCTTCTTCCAGCCTCATGCGGACTACCTACTGCGTGTGCGTGGCGACAGCATGGTGGATGCCGGCATTCTGGACGGTGACCTGCTGGCAGTGCATAAAACCGAGCAGGCGACCAATGGCCAAATTGTAGTGGCGAGAATAGAAGAAGAGGTAACCGTAAAGCGCTTTCAGCGGACCCGAAAACGAAATCAGGTTTTACTGCTTCCAGAAAACGAAGCCTACGACCCTATCGAAGTAGACTTATCAGAGCAGAGCTTTGCCATCGAAGGTTTGTCGGTGGGAGTTATCCGCCAGCAGATCTAGGACGCGCAATACCAGCGCTATTTACTGGCAGGGGCAGCCGTCGGCGCCCCTGAGCCTGTTTCGCGGACGGTTTAGAGAACGGGTTAAGAGACCGTTTAGAAGAACTTTTATAAGACCTTTTATAAGAACTTAGAAAACACTCCTTTAACCCCTCTCCACAAAGCCCATTTCAAGCACGACCCGGGTCTCTAAGGCCCTTTTTGCAACGGTTTAACCGGTCGTTTTCTTGTGTCGCGGCTCTTGCTCGTTGATTCAGCCCTTTGAACCAACCCTTTGAACCAAACCCTCGAATCAGATTCTCACGCCAGTCCTAGCGACTAGTTCATTGGATAGGCGAAGCCGTTACGCCGACTTCTTCGCCTTCTTTTTCACCGTTTTCTTCTTAGCGACCGGCTTCTTTACTTCGCCCTCTTCCACCCAAGCCGGCTCCTGATAGAACGCTTTCCAGCCCGTCGCCTTACCTTCAATCTCCGACTGAACGTACTGCTCTTTCGTCTTACGACTGTAGCGAATAATTGCCGGATTGCCTTCAGGATCCTGCTCTGGGGCTGCAAGCAAGTAGCGAAACTTGGGGTCTAGCTCATTGGCATGGGGCTTTATTTCTGACACCAAGGGTGCCCGAGTCTCTCGATGCTTGGGAAACTGACTGGCGGCCAGGAATATTCCCGAGGCGCCGTCGCGCAACAGATAGTGATCATCGACCTTTTCGCAAAGAAGCTCTGGCATAGGCACCGGGTCGGCTTTCGGCGGCGCAGGTTCGCCGTTACGCAGCAATTTACGGGTATTGGGGCATTCCACACAGCCAAAGTACTTACCGAACCGGCCTGACTTAAGCTGCATCTCCTTCCCACACTTGTCACATTCTAACAGCGGGCCGTCATAGCCCTTGATCTTAAAGGTGCCGGCTTCGATTTCGAAGGTGGAACAATCAGGATTGTTACCGCAGATATGCAGCTTTCGCGTTTCATCCACTAGGTAGCTGAGCATGGCACTGTGACAAGTAGGACACTTGCGCATTTTACGCAACAGCTTCGATTCACCCTCTTCGTCCTTTTCTACATCCACGGCTTCTTCGCCGGGAATTAGATTCACTGTCTTAGTGCACCGTTCCTTGGGCTTTAGACCGTAGCCGGAACAGCCCAAAAAGACCCCGGTTGAACCGTTGCGAATTTGCATATGGCGGCCACAATCGGCATTGGGGCAAATAATGTCTGTATCCGTGGGCGCGTTGACCCGCATACCGTTTTCGACGTCCTTTGCAGTCACCAGCTTGCCGCTAAAATCCCCGTAAAACTCATTCAGTACCGTATCCCACTGCGCCTGACCTTGGGCAACCTTGTCTAGCTCTTCCTCCATGGTGGCAGTGAAACGGTAGTCCATGAGATTGTCGAAGTTTTCCATCAGGCGGTCTGTGACCAACTCACCGATTTTTTCAGCATAAAAGCGTCTGGCGTCTAGGCGAACATAACCACGATCTTGGATGGTGGAAATGATGCTGGCGTAGGTAGATGGCCGGCCAATGCCCAACTTTTCCAGTTCCTTCACCAAACTCGCTTCGCCAAACCGGGGCGTGGGCTTTGTAAAGTGCTGGATTGCTTGGCTATCGGCCAGAGTCAATGAATCACCAGCCTGAAAGTCTGGCAGCGTAGCATCCTCGTCTTTCTTGGCACTAACCGGCATGACCCGGGTAAATCCATCAAATTGCAAAATGCGGCCCCGCACAGACAGCTCAAAGTCGCCGGCTTGGGCCTTGATGCTGGTGCTCAGATATCGCGCGTCCGTCATCTGGCAGGCCAAAAACTGGCTGCGGATCAGTTCGTACAAACGCACGGCATCAGCGTCCACACCAGTTAGGTGCTCGGGCTTAGTGGCGACATTAGATGGACGGATCGCTTCGTGGGCCTCCTGAGCGTCTTCCTTGGAGCTATATCGCTTAGGACTATCGGGTAAATACTCTGGCCCGTACTCCTTGCCAATCAGACTACGCGCAGCCTCAACAGCCTCACTGCTGAGGTTAGTGGAGTCCGTACGCATGTAGGTTATGTACCCCGCCTCGTAAAGACGCTGAGCCATGGTCATGGTTTTTTTCACCGAAAAACTCAGACGCGTACTAGCCGACTGCTGCAATGTGGACGTTATAAACGGCGCATTGGGACGACTGCGAGTGGGCTTATCTTCACGCTTGGAAATAGCGAATGATTGTTCCCGTAACGTCGCCATCAGCCCCATGGCGTCGGATTCGTTGGTGGGTCGAAAATTTTGTCCCTGATATTTGGCTACCTGAAACCGAACAGGGGCCGCATCTGTATCCCGGCCTAAATCGGCAAAGGCATCCCAATACTCCTCCGGCACAAAGGCCCGTATTTCGCGCTCACGCTCTACAATCAGGCGCACGGCAACACTCTGCACGCGTCCGGCTGATAAACCTCGAGCGACCTTAGCCCACAGCAGGGGCGAAAGCTCAAAACCCACTACACGATCTAGGAAGCGCCTAGCTTGCTGGGCATACACCCGATCCATATCTATGTCGCCCGGGTCCACAAAGGCTTCTTCGATGGCTTTGCGGGTAATCTCGTTGAATACAACCCGTCGGTATCGGCCTTCATCGCCCCCAATGGCCTCGCGCAGGTGCCAGGCAATGGCCTCACCTTCCCGGTCTAAGTCCGTGGCCAGATAGATGGCAGGAGCGTTTTTCGCCAGTTTTTTGAGTTCGTCTACGACTTTTTCTTTACCGGGCAAAATCTCGTATTGGGCCGACCAATTCTTGTCAGGATTCACCCCCATCCGTCGAACCAACTGCTCCCGAGCGCGCTTTTTCTTGTAAGCCTCTCGCTTTGCCGGCGTCAGCGCCTTGGTTTTTTGCGCTTCAGCAGCTCGGGCCTTGGGGTCAACCGCCTTGCCTCCCGTGGGCAGATCTCGAATGTGTCCGACACTGGATTTAACAACGAAGTCCTTACCCAGATAGCGGTTTATGGTCTTTGCCTTCGCTGGAGATTCTACGATGACGAGAGAACGTGCCATGTTTTACAAACCCTTATAAATGGAGGTGCAGGCTTCCCAGCCTTTAGCTAAAAATGCCCCTCGGAGATCTCGAGGTCGGCGATTTATAGGCTCTGGCGATCCTGTGTGTCAAGAAATGAGCGAAAGGAATGCTGTACGGTACTGGCCAACCTCGCTAATTTGCGGTGTAGTTGACCGCATTATCGACACCTCATCGACGCTCATTGGCCACTGGTGCCCCAATGTTTCTTCACCGTATTGAGCAGACTGCGCATAACGCGATCCAGCGCCTGTAACGCCGGCAGGTCATCCAAGGTAGCCGGCTGCTTCCCTGATGCGGGCCAAAACCATGGCAATTGGGCCAAACCGCCCTGAGCCTTGTTGGTTTGCCCTTTTTGATTAGCTTGGCTTCCCGGGTTTTGTTCCCGCCAGAACGCGGCAATAAAGCGCTTATCCAGCTGTACGGCTAAAACGTCCGCTGGCATTTGATCCAATACCGCGACCAGGTCCGTCAGACTGCCTGTGTCATTTTGCCAACGTGCTGCTGACTTTAACTGGCTAACATCCAAGCCGTTTACCCCCCAATGAGTTGCTAAACGCTCGACCGGAATGGTGGGATTACTTGGAATACGCAGCATCAAGATCGGCGACACTGCATTCAGCGTGACCCCGAGGGGCAGCTGGTATCGGGTACATGACACCGCACTTTGGCGAAGGCTACCTCCGGCGGTAACACGCTCGTCAGCGTCTGGGTTAAGTTTTAGGACTTTATCGAGCTGTACTGTGTAACCAAGCTTTCGGGCTTGGGCCCGCAGACCAGTAATGTACCGATCCCGCTGGGTCGGCATAAGGTAAAGAATTGGGCCAATGGCGACACCCAAGGCCAACACAATGATGAACCATTCCACTGGCAACACTCATAGCAAATTAGCCCAGCAGTCTGTGCCCTTTTAGGCCCAAGTGGAAGCATTCAACTAAGGGCTTTCCCCTATTGTTGCCGGAGGCAACTATGGGTATCTTCCGCTCAAAGACAATCAGTCGAGGTCATCATGATGACACCTTACTCTACCGTCGTTCTCGCCGCCGATCTCACCGAAGAATCCACCCTGCTTGCCGACCGGATGAAGCAAATTATTGGCGACAAACCCTGTGCTGTACACATTGTGCACGTCATCGAACCACTGAGCGCAGCCTATGGTGGTGACGTACCCATGGACCTGTCGCCGGTACAGGATCAGATACAAGATCAGGCCAAGGCCCACCTAACCGAATTTGGTCGCCAGTTGGGTATTCCCGAGGATCGCCAACATCTAATCTTCGGTCGCCCTCAAAGCGAAATTCATCGAGCGGCAGAGGAATGCGGCGCAGACCTGATCGTTGTTGGCAGTCACACACGCAGCGGCTTAGCCCGCCTCTTGGGCTCCACTGCCAATGGTGTGATGGACAGCGCACCTTGTGATGTTTTAGCGGTTCGAGTTGGCGAGGGCTGAGCGGCCCGACTAAGCTAGACGCCCAATCACCAAGGATTGATACAGATGCCGCGTGCGGTTTTGCTAGGCGCCCTACTATTCGTTTTATCCACCGTACCACTGCAACTCTCGCAGGCGGCCTCGGTTCAACGAGACCACTACCTAGAAGCATTGGAATATATCCGCAAAGGCCAGTTCTCGCGCAGCAGAGCCGTGGAAAAAAAGCTAGAGGGTTACCCGCTAAAACCCTACTTGGAGTACCACAGGCTAAACAACAGCCTGAGTCAGACCAGCTCTGACGCCATTGACTCATTTCGAGAAAACCACCCAGACTTACCGGTAACCCCCCTGCTGTATCAACGATGGCTTATCGTGCAGGGCAGACGCCGCCAGTGGCAGACTCTCCATGCTCGCCGCTACGACACTCAAAACGCGGAACTGGCCTGCTATTTCGCGCGAGCCCAATACGGGATTGGACAGAAAGACCAAGCCCTCGACAACACCACCACGCTTTGGGCTAAACCAAAGTCTCAACCAAAGGCATGCGACCCTATCTTCGCTGTTTGGCGGAAAACGCCGCGCTTTACTCAATCAGTTATCTGGCAGCGATTCAGCGGAGCAATGGCTGCCCGAGAATATGTGTTGGCCCGATACCTCCAACGCTACTTTGTGGGTGAGCACTTAAAGGCCGCAAAAGCCTACTACGACCTAAGACGGCAACCAGAGCGTGTTACTTGGCGAGGGACGCTCTCCACCGATAGCGTCGAAAACCGAGAGGCAATTGGCTACGGCATAACGCGGCTAAGTACTCGCAAACCGGATAAAGCTGCTTTGGCCTGGCAGCGCTTTCGCCAAAGCCATGCCTTCAGCCCAGCCCAGCGCCAGAGACTTGATGACCAAGTCGCGCTAGGCCTCGCCACCAACAAGCGCTTTCCTAGGGCGGAACAGCGTGAGCAAATCCAATCAGAGTTTGCCATTCAAGGTCTATTAAACGCAGCTATCGCTCATCAACAATGGGCTGAAGTCGCCTATTGGGCTGGCCGGGAATCCGCCACTCAGGGAATCAAGGCCAGAACTCGTTATTGGCAGGGTCGCGCTTACCTTGAACTAGACCAACCCAGCGATGGCAAGGCTTTGTTTGCTTCTCTGGCACAAGAGCGCAGTTATTACGGCTTTTTGGCCGCTGCCCAACTCAACGCACCTGCCCAGCTGCAGGCTATGTCTGCACACCAGTTGAGCCTTGAGGCACAAGAACAATTGACGCAAATCCAAGGCATAGCCAGGGCCGTTGAGCTGTTTGCCACCGGCGATGATCTCAATGGCAGACGCGAGTGGTATCGCCAGTTGGCTGATCAGGATCAAGACATTCAGCATCACATGGCTCACTTAGCCCAACGGATTGGCCGGCTATACCTTGCTATCCAAACCGCGAATAACGCCGGCGCTAGGGATGATTTGAGCCTGAGATTCCCAGAAGCCTTCGGGCCGCTCTTCAATGCCGCCGCCCTACGACACGGGGTCGACGGCAACCTGTTGCGCGCCATTGCGCGCCAAGAATCTGCATTTCAGACAAAGGCCATATCCAGTGCTGGCGCGCTGGGATTGATGCAAGTTATGCCTGCCACAGGCAAAATCGCCGTGCGCAGAGGCGGGTTAAAAAGACATCTTGGCAGTGACCTAGGACAGGCAATCAAAAAAGACCTGCACACGCCCGAGCGCAATATCGAAATTGGGGCCTTCCATCTGTCTTGGTTATTGGATCGCTACAACAACCAGCGCCCCCTAGCCATCGCCGCCTATAACGCCGGCGAAAGTCGAGCGGATCGTTGGTTAAAGAGCAGTAAAGGTGGTCCTATGGACGTGTGGATCGAGACGATTCCTTTTAAAGAAACTCGGAACTACGTGCAAAACGTTCTGGCCTTTGAGGTGGTTTATCGCGCGCTAAATCAGCGCCCGGCACCTATCCTTGGTAAAAATGAGTGGCGGCTTCACAGCGCCTAGCGCGAGCCCGTAACGGCAGCATCATCGAAAATGGAGGGTGTTTGGTGCCATAAGCCTCGGTCAGATCGTGACCTCGCACTCATGAGCTGAGGAAACGCTCCAGATCTTCCGCAGTAAACGGCGCGGCAAGTTCTTCTTGGCCCTGACGCAAAACAGGAATTCGCTCACCGTAGCGCTCCAGCAACCTGTCGTCGGAGGCCACATCAACCACATCAAGCTGCACGGCATTTAAATTGGGCATGCCCATCAACAGGTCTAAAGCCTTTTCGCAAAGATGGCAGTGGGCAGTGCTGTACAAAATAAGTTGGCGCATAAGCTTCCGGAACGTCAGTGAATGGTCGCCCGAAGGCTCGAGCCGGGCTAAGATCTTGCCATGCATTTCATCACCCGACTAGCAAGCAACCCGAGCCTCTCCACGTTCCCATTACCCATAGGTGGTTCGTTGACTTGGCATCGGGTAACTCTGCCAGATGCCGGCGGAGCTTCCCTTTGGCGAACCAGCATCAGCATCAGCGACATCCCCAGCCAGCATATTCTGGTGCCCAGCTACGCCTGTGTGAGCGAGGCCTACCAATGGCAGGCCAGCGCCGTGACAAACAACGAAACCAGTGTGCTAGCGCCGGTATGTCCGATTCATAAGACACCATGGGCGGGCTTTGCTTCCGCCAACAGCGAAACCCCAGCGTTGCAGCCCAAAATCGATTGCTGGCACACCCTATCGAGCATAGAAGCGCTGGAGTTTGAGCTAACACTGTTCCTCCCCCATAGCGACGCGCCGCCGGATCAAGATTTACTAACCTTCAGCATTCGCCCCACTGATCAGCCAACCGCGGAACTTCCCACCCCAACATTTGCCGTGAGGACGTCCCAACCCGCGCCGGTTAGCCAAATGCAAGCAGACAAGGCAATTGCCCGGCGTATTTGCTCACCTACGGCGACGGTTATGGCGGTGATGGGCAGCGCTGCGTTAAGCCATTGGCCTGAAGTCATAGAGAGCTGTTACGACCCTAACACTAAGGCCTACGGCAAGTGGCCCCTTGCAACCTACTGGGCCTCCCAGCAGGGGGTACTGGGTAGCGTAGAGGCCCTGTGGCAGTGGGACGACGCATTGGCTGTGCTCGAGGCAGGACAACCCATCGTTTGCAGCATACGCTTCGCCAAGAACCAGTTACCCGGCACACCGCAAGAGCAAAGTGGTGGTCATCTGCTGGTGCTTTACGGCATTGAGTTCATTGAAGAAGAGGGTTTTGCCCTAGTGATGGATCCCGCCGGCGCCGACACGGACGAGGTCCCCCGCCGCTATCCGCTGGTGGCATTCACACAAGCTTGGCTAAATCACCGTGGCGCAGCCTACCTATTTTCTACAAAGCCCCAATCTCAAAACGACTCTGACCTAGATTTATCAAGAGCGACAATCCGTGGACATTGATACCAACGTTTATCTGCGTAAAGTGGCCAGCAACGATCAAGCAGAATTCCTAGCGCTAATGCGCGCCAGCATGGACATTCACCAGCCTTGGATTACACCACCCACCACACCTCAGATGTTTCGGAACTATTTGCAGCGCATTCGTCGCAGTGATCACGAGGGTTTCGCCGTTTGTCGAAGCGAAGATGAGCGCATCGTGGGGGTTATAAACTTGAATCATATAGTCCGTGGTACGTTCCAAAATGCCTCGCTGGGTTATTACGTCGGTGAGCCCTACCAAGGCCATGGCTATATGCAGCAGGGCTTGGAACAGTTACTCCGTTTAGCTTTTACCAGCCTCGGATTGCACCGATTGGAAGCAAACATTCAGCCAGATAATCTTCGCTCTAAAGCCTTGGTCGATCACTGCGGTTTTGAGTACGAAGGTTTGAGCCGAAATTTCCTGTACATCGACGGCCAATGGCGCGACCACGAGCGTTGGTCTGCCTTCGCGGACCGACAGACCCTGAGACCTTGAGATCCTGAGACAATGACCCAAGACACACCCTTACTTGTCGCCATTCTTGCCGGAGGCCCGTCCGCCGAGGCGGAAGTGTCGCGCAATTCCGCGGCCCAAATCCAAACTGCCTTGCAGACAAGCGGCCACAGAACACGCGTTATTGAATTGGACAATCACTGTGCCAAGGCGCTGCTGACCCTAGCACCAGACGTGGTATTTCCTGCCCTGCATGGCCCTCCGGGCGAAGATGGCACCGTACAGGGTTTATTGGAGATGCTTGGGATGCCCTACGTGGGAAGCGACGTGCACGGCAGCGCAGTGGCCATGGATAAAGCCATTGCCAAGGCTCTGTTCCAACGCCACGGGTTGCCGGTGTGCCCAGATATCGTCGTGCAGCCCCATGAGGCCCTGACTGCCGCAACAGCGCACATCGAACAAAGCCTAGGCCCGCGGGTGGCGATCAAGCCTTTGAACCAAGGATCCGCCATTGGGGTGCAACTTCTGCCGGAAGGCGGCGATATTGAGGCTGCACTGACCTCTAGTTTGCAGCACGGTCCTTGTCTGGTTGAACCGTTTATTGCTGGTCGTGAGATGACTGTTGGGGTACTGCAACTTGAAAACGACTATACCGTTCACCCCGTGATCGAAATACGTACCCCAGAAAACCAGTGGTATGACTTCGAGCATCGATATACCCCGGGCCACAGCGAGCACATCATGCCCGCACAGGTGAGTCGAGAGCTATCAAATCAACTGCAGCAAATCGCGCTAACGGCACATCGTTGTTTGGGATTGAGAGACCTATCTAGGGCCGATTTTATCGTCACGGAGCGAGATGAAGTATATCTACTTGAGGTAAACACCCTTCCGGGCATGACGCCGACAAGCCTGTATCCCGAGGGTGCCGCGGCCATCGGCTACCCTTTCGAAGCACTAGTGAACGCGCTGGTGCGAAACGCTTGCAAACGCTAGCGCTAGCGAAACGCCGGCACAATGAGTCTAATTTGTGCTTTACCGGGTGAGAAGCAATCGCCAGCTAAAATCTAACGCCATTTCGATAAAGAATTAATAACCCATTATTTTTAAAAAAAAACCGCCCTAGAGGGGCGGTCAACATCTGGCCACGCGACTTCTCACTGCGTCGGCCAGTTCTCTCACGGGGTACTGCGTTTGTTGTAAGCCCCCTTAGTGGGTCCCTCTCTTATAGGTCGTAGCCCCTTTCGTCGTGAGAAATCAGATCCAAGCCCTGCATTTCGTCCTCATCGTCCACCCGGTTACCAACCAAGGCCTCTGTTACCTTTAAGATAACAAAAGTTATTACCGCTGTGTAAACAATTGCAGAAACTACGCCGATGGCCTGTGTCGATAGTTGAGCACCGATTTCGATGTCGTGCTGGCCACTGAAAACGCCTAGGTCATTGCTTGCAAAGACTGCCGTCAGCAAAGTGCCCAAAATTCCTCCAACACCGTGAACCGGGAACACGTCCAAAGAATCATCGATCTTCAAACCGCGCTTAATGTAGCCGGTGGCGTAGTAGCAGACGAAGCCCGCACTAAGGCCAATGATCAGACCACCACCGGGACCGACAAAGCCGGATGCAGGGGTAATGGTACCCAGACCTGCCACCATTCCCGTTACCGCACCGAGAGCCGACGCCTTACCGTGATTGATACGCTCTAGCAGCATCCAGGTACAAGCACCTGCTGCGGCTGAGATGTGGGTGACCAGCATGGCCATTCCCGCATCGCCATTGGCCGCTAACGCGCTACCGCCATTAAAGCCAAACCATCCGACCCACAGCATGCCCGCGCCAGTAATACTCATGGTCATGTTATGAGGCGGCATAGCCTGATTTGGAAAACCCCGTCGATTACCCAGCACAACGGCAGCCACCAAGGCGGCCACACCAGCGGTGATGTGCACCACGATACCGCCGGCGAAATCCATTACGCCCAACTCACTCAACCAGCCGCCACCCCAGACCCAGTGACAGATGGGCGCATAAACCAAGAGCAACCAAGCGGCCGAGAAGATAACAACGGCGGAAAAGCGCATGCGCTCTGCAAAACCGCCGACAATTAGCGCCGGAGTAATGACGGCAAAAGTCATTTGAAACAGAGCAAAGACGCTTTCCGGTATGGTACCGGAGGGTGTGTCTTCAGCGATTTGAGCCAACAGCACGTTGTCTAACCCGCCAATGAAGCCGTTAAAAGAGCCGCCGTCACCAAAAGCTAAGGAGTATCCCGCCACGAGCCACAGCAGTGACATCAAGCAGGTAATCGTAAAGCACTGCATGAGCACGCTGAGCACGTTCTTTGATCGCACTAAACCGGCGTAAAACAGCGACAGCCCCGGGATGGTCATAAACAGCACTAGAGCAGTTGCTGTCATGATCCAAGCGGTGTCAGCGCCGCTGATGGAATCTGCATAAACAGGCTGGCTAAGCACCAGCCCACCAAGCAGCAAAAAGATCTTATTCATGGGTCCTTCCTCTCGAACGAAGGCCACATTTAAGCGAACCAAGCAGGAAAACGCTACAAAATTGTGCGTTTTATGGCGCTATTTACCGAAGAAAACCTTAACGAATGGATTCAACTATATTTCGCACTATTTTGGTGCCTTGATATATGAATGACGTGTAGATTTGTAACGCATCGGCGCCAGCATTGAGAATGGTTTGCGCATCCTCACCACTGCTAATCCCACCAACGCCCACGATCGTCATGGATTTGGGTAGCGCCTGCCGAAACTGGGCTACCACTTCGGCACTTCGACCGGTCAATGGATCACCGCTAAGGCCGCCGGCCTCCTCCGCGTACTTGTGTCCGGCTACCGTCTCCCGGGACAAGGTTGTATTGGTGGCAATCACACCATCGAACTCGCAGGCAGTCACTTGCTCAGCAATTTGCTCGACTTCTTCTTGACTCAAGTCCGGGGCCACTTTGAGCAATAAGGGCGCACCACTGCCTTGGGAGGCAAGAGCAAGCTGACGTTCCTTGACCGTACCCAAGAGCTCTTTCAGCGGCTCACCGTGCTGGAGCTGACGCAATCCAGGCGTATTAGGAGAGGAAAGATTAATCGTGAAGTAATCGGCATAGCTGTGCAGACACTCCATGCCTTTTAAGTAGTCTGCAGCAGCCTCCTCATTGGGGGTGTTCTTATTTTTACCTAAATTCACGCCCAACAAGGTGTCTTTAAGCCGGCCACCAACTCGTACTTGGTGTAATTTCGCAGCCATGGCCTCCATGCCATGGTTGTTGAAGCCCATTCGGTTGATAAGGGCTCGATGCTCCGGCAAGCGGAACAAACGCGGCTTGGGGTTACCCGGCTGAGCTAGAGGAGTCACCGTGCCTACCTCAACAAAGCCAAATCCGCATCGAGCCAACCCAAGGACGGCTTCGGCATTTTTATCTAATCCGGCTGCTAGACCCACAGGGTTTTGCAGCACATTGCCAAGGAAAGAGCGTTGGGCGCCTGCCAACGGAGTTATTGACCCGGGTAACACGCCAGCCGCGCTCAAAGATGCTATCGCAAAAGAGTGAGCCGTCTCCGGAGGGAGCGCTAGAAGGAGAGATTGAATCGGATTCATAGGTACGCCAGAGTTTCGCAGCCGCTAGTTTAAGACGCCTTATTAAATCCACAAACAATAGTTAGTAGTTTCGACGATCACCCGCCTTTTCTTTTACTCGACAACTTAGATCTGAGACCTTGTCTAAAAACTAGGCTTTACTCTGACGGGGCGAAACCGAAGCTTTATTTGCCAGAAAAGCGTACACAGGAAGCGTCGGATTAAAACAACTCGCAAATTGGTAAATCGAAGCTCCTTACCCTCTTTGTTGGTCAACGCCGGACCGCTACACTTAGGCCACTTCGTTAATGGAATATGCCGCTGTGCCCCAAGCTCCAGTTTCTCCGCCGATGGAACCGGCCATCGCTCTCGATGCCTTCAATACCGTTGGGCAACGCCTAGCCGAGCAAGTGATCGGTCAGGAGCACCTAGTACAAAGGATGCTTGTCGCGATTCTGTGCGGCGGACACTTGCTGGTCGAAGGGGCACCGGGGCTGGCAAAAACTCGAGCCATCAAAGCCTTAGCAGACATGATCGAGGGTAGCTTTCACCGTATTCAATTTACGCCAGATTTGTTGCCCAGTGATGTCACCGGCACTGAGATTTATCGCCAAGAGACCGGCAGCTTTGTATTCCAGCAGGGCCCCATCTTTCACAATCTAGTGCTTGCAGATGAAATCAACCGCGCCCCGGCTAAGGTACAGTCAGCGTTGCTGGAGGCTATGGCTGAAAGCCAAGTAAGCTTCGGCAGACAAACCTTTGCGCTGCCCGACTTTTTTATGGTGATGGCGACACAGAACCCCATTGAACAAGAAGGCACCTACGCGCTGCCGGAAGCCCAGCTGGATCGTTTCTTGATGCAAATCAATGTGGGCTACCCAAGCAGAGAGTCTGAAGCAAAGATTCTTCAATTGGTGCGAAGCGAGATGCTGGCGGAAAGCGAAGCCCCAGCCCTTGCACAGCAAGCAAAGATTTCACAAGACGATATCAAGACAGCTCGCCAGCAAATTCTGCGTTTGCATTTGGCCGAACCGGTGGAGCGTTACCTTGTTGAATTAATTCTTGCCAGCCGAAACCCACCGGATAGCCTTCGACCGTTAATCGAGCTTGGCGCAAGCCCTCGAGGCACCATTGGACTTGACCTGTGTGCTAGAGCGACGGCTTGGCTAGATCGCCGCGATTTCGTCACCCCAGAGGATGTACAGGCGGTTGCCCACGATGTGCTGCGCCACCGGCTAATCTGCAGTTTCGAAGCGGATGCCCAAGGCATTCAAAGTGACGAGGTAATTAGCGAGCTACTGCGGCTGGTGCCGGTGCCCTAGCGCCTTGGTGCCTTAGCCCGCGTACCCAAGTGAATTCAGCTATCCCATGTCCAATAAAAAAGGCCCAGCAGTGACAGGTGAGCATCTCGGCGCGATTACAACCAATGTCGAACCAGATGTGCTGACCGGCGCCTACGTTTCAACCAAGCAGCTGTTAGACCTGCGCTTTCGAGCTGGGCACGCGGCGACCCAAACCTCGGTTACGCGTACCGGCTCTCAAGCAGGACTGCGGCTGTCTAAACACAAGGGGCGCGGCATTGATTTCGCGGAGGTACGCCAATATCAGCCCGGGGATGACATTCGCAGCATCGACTGGCGGGTAACTGCCAGAAAAAATAGCCCACACACCAAAGTCTTCCGCGAGGAGCGGGAAAGCCCTGCCCTGCTATTTGTTGATCAAACACAGCCCATGTTTTTCGGCTCGGTACAACGCCTGAAGTCTGTGGCTGTCGCGGAACTGGCTGGGCGGCTTGCATGGCAGGTTACCGACCATGGTGATCGTGTGGGCGGGCTTGTCCTTGACCGTGAGAGCCACCACATGTTCCGACCCTTCCGAACAGTAAAGGCCACCGGACGTTTTTTGCAGCAGGTAGCCACAAGCAATCGCCTCTTGCAAAAGCCCGAGGGCGTGGTGGATCAGGAGGCCGCGGCAGCCAACCTGCAGTCGGCTCTTAACGACTTGATCCAGCTCAGACAGCAGCGCTTTCGGGTTTTCATTATCGCAGACCTCGTGGGTTGTCCTGATTTAATAAACAAACTGTGGCAGGAGGCATTGCCTCGCATCGCCCGAAAACACCAAGTCACCATCATGCAAGTCGGCGACCCTCTCGATCAGCAGCTCCCCCCTGCTGGGTTCTACAGCGTCAGCCAGGGCGATAGCCAACTCAACTTCCACTCCGGAAGCCTGTCTGCTCGAGAGGCCTACGCTGAGGCCTACCGGCTCCGCGAGGATGCAGTAAAAGGATTATGCCGTACCCCATCCATTAACTACTTGGGCTTCAGCACCGCCGATACGAACTGGGACAGAAGAAACCTAGGCTTGGCGAGCGGTGGTAGGGCAACGTTATGAATGACGAACCTTTGGTAGCGCTCAAAGACATCTATCTACCGGCTGCTCCAGCATGGTGGCCCCCGGCACCGGGTTGGTGGCTAGTGGCTGGCGTCCTTGTTGCAGGCCTGATTTGGCTGACTTTCCGGGCTTATCGGCGGTGGCAGGCTTTTGCGCCAATTCGCAGCGCAAAGCAGCTGGTTGATGACGTTTTCAACAGTGACACCACAGACATTTTGGTCGTGCACCAGTGCAATGAGATTTTGAAGCGGCTCTTGGTCTTGACGATGAATCAGAGCCAGCTAGCACAGGAAAGTGGCGACGCTTGGCTGCAGGCTCTGGATCGGATAGCTGGCTGCGAGGAATTTAGTAACGGCCCGGGGCGGGTCTTGGGTACGGATCGCTTCGCGCCAAATCAAGTCATCGATCGTACGGGCCTTCTCAGCTGCGTCAACGCCTTGCTCAGCCAAGTCAAACCCCCACCAACTGCCAGAGGTCGCGATGCTTGAGTGGGTGTGGCCCTATGCTTTCGTAGCCCTGCCCTTGCCTTGGCTTGTCTGGCGCATGGTGCCCAGTACAACCCGGCAGGCGCCCGCGCTGGTGGTGCCCTCCTTGGAGGCCTTCACAGCGATATCAGGTCAACACTCAAAGTCCACTGACAGTCGTCCATGGCACCTGTTGGGATTGCTGCTGGCTTGGCTCCTCTTACTCGCCGCCCTTGCTCGACCCCAGTTCATTGGCGAACCGGTCAACCTACCCACCACAGGCCGAGACCTGATGTTGGCGGTGGATATTTCAGGGAGCATGGCGACGGAAGACATGGAGATCAATGGCGACTTCGTAGAACGTCTGGTCGTGGTAAAGGCTGTGATCTCAAACTTCACTGCTGACCGCATCGGTGACCGAATTGGCTTGGTACTGTTCGGCTCTAACGCCTATTTGCAGGCTCCCCTCACCTTCGATGTAAAAAGTGTCAACCGACTGTTAGTCGAAGCTCCCGTTGGCATAGCTGGGGGCAAAACCGCCATTGGTGATGCCATCGGCCTGGCGGTCAAACGTCTCCGGCTGCGACCCCAAGACGAAAAGGTGCTGATTTTGCTCACCGACGGAGCCAACAATGTAGGCGAGGTGGAACCCAAGGTTGCGGCGGAACTCGCTGCTCGAGACAACATCCGCATTTACACCATTGGCGTTGGGGCAGATGAAATGCGCATGCCCGGACTGTTGGGACGCATCAGTGGCCGAATGACTAATCCGTCTGCCGACTTAGACGAAGAGACCCTACGAGCCATCGCCAACACCACAGGTGGTCGTTACTTTCGAGCTAAGGATCCCAGTACTCTGGTCGGCATCTATGAGCTGATTGATACGTTAGAGCCAGTAGAACAAGAGACGGAAATCTTTCGCCCGACCCAAACCCTGTACCACTGGCCACTGGCCGCAAGCCTGCTGGTCTGGGTTTTGATTTTGCTGGGTGATTGGATTGGGCGGAGCAGGCTAAGCTTGGGGACCAAGCATGCTTGAGTTGGTGACCAACTTTCACTTCCTTCGCCCCTGGTGGCTAAGTGCTCTACTTCCTCTGGGACTGCTGATTTACCTTTGGATACGCAAAACTCGGCAGCACAGCACTTGGTCGGCAGCTATCAGCCAGCCACTGCTTGACGTGCTTTTGGACACACAAACCGTTAGTACCGCGGCACGGCTCAGAGCAGCGCTTTGGACAGGTGCCGTTCTGTCCACTGTCGCCCTAGCAGGCCCTTCTTGGGAAAAGCTGCCTCAGCCCGTAAGCCAGAAAAACGACGCGCTGGTGATCGTGCTTGACCTGTCACTTTCCATGTTCGCTCAGGACGTCTCGCCCTCTCGATTATCGAAGGCTCGTCAGAAAATTGTGGACGCTCTGCGTTTGAGAGAAGAAGGCTCCACGGGACTGGTTGCTTATGCCGGTGACGGCCACGCGGTAGTGCCCATAACCGACGATGACAAGACCATCGAAAATCTTCTGGGCGCCCTCTCCCCTGCCATGATGCCAGTTTTGGGAAGCAGGCCCGCCAGTGGCCTAATCCTCGCCAAAGAACTTTTCGCCAATGCGGGGTTGGTTGAGGGCCGGATCCTTTTGATCACCGATGGCATTCGTGAAACCAGCGAAGTCAGTCGCTTTCGCGACTCGTCTTTCCCAATCTCTATTCTGGGCGTGGGCACCGAGTCTGGCGCAAGAATTCCGGTGAATCGACCCAGCGAACCAACTCGGTACCTAACAGATGAATCAGGACGACAGATAATCGCTCGACTGGACCAGTCCCGGCTCATTCAAGCTGCGCAACAAAGTTATGGTCGCTACAGCCAACTCACCATTGGCGATGCAGACCTAGAAGTCACCCTGAGTACGCCCTTGCCCACCGAGGACGCTTCCATTGAGGTAGAGCGCGAATTCGATATCTGGGCAGACATGGGTTTTTGGCTTTGCTTACCCCTGGCCGTGATGATGCTGATGTCATTCCGACGCGGGCTCTTTACCGCCTGTTTCGTTTTGGTACTGATCCCTGAGCCGTCTTGGGCAGAAAATGTCGCTATCCCCTCGACCGCTAGCGGTATCTCCTCAACCTCAGAAACCCCCATTAATACGGATGCTACCTCAACCTCTCTTTCACGTTTCTGGCGTGGGCTTTGGCAGCGCCCGGATCAGCAAGGTTACCAAGCACTGCTAGACAACGACCCCGCGGCGGCAGCCGCTTTGTTTGAGAACCGGCAATGGCAAGGGGCTGCGCGCTATCGCAGCGGCGACTACGCTGCCTCGGCAGAGGACTTTGCCAGGGATCAAAGCCCTACCGGACTCTACAACCAGGGTAATGCACTGGCGAAACTGGGGCGCTATGCGGACGCCATCGAACGCTACGAGCAGGTGCTGTCCCGGGTACCCAATCAAGAGGACGCGGCTTTCAACAAAGCGCTACTGGAAGAACTGCTGGAACAACAAAGCCAACAAGAACAGCAGGAGCAGGATCAGCAGCGCCAGCAGTCAGACCAACAGTCCCAAAGCACCCCCTCACAGGAAGATGAATCTGATGATACCCAAGAGGACCGCGACGATACCGATAAACAGGAGCAGAACGCTCCCGATCAACAACCGAACTCTCCCCCCGAGCAGGAACAAGAGCCGTTAGATGAACAGCAGCGTGATGAGAAACAGGAGGCCTTGGAACAGTGGCTGCGCCGTGTCCCCGATGATCCCGGCGGTCTGCTGCGCCGAAAATTCCAGCACGAAACCAAACAACGTCTGCGGCAAGGCGATTACAGCAACCGCCAAGACGAGCAGATTTGGTAGTGCATCACATGGGTAACAGTACCAAGGCTCACCTGACGTTTATTTTGCTCTGCATCGGCCTGTTAACCTTGGGGCCTGTTACCGCCCACAGTGAACTTCGTGCAGCGCTGTCCGCGTCTCAGGTCGAAGAGCTGGATTCTGTGCAGCTGGTGATCCGGGATCTGGGCGGACGGGAGACTCTCACTCCGGACCTATCCGGCCTTGATCAAGACTTTGTGGTACTTGGCGTTAACACCAGCAGCCAATACCAATTTATTAACGGGCGCGCCCAAAGCTGGGTTGACTACAATATTTCCTTACAGCCCAAAAAGACCGGTGTGCTGACCATCCCGCCAATAAGCATTGGCAACAAACGCAGCAAGCCGCTACAACTCACCGTCCGCCCTCTCAGTAACGCAGCCCGCCAAGAGATCGATGATTTAGTGTTCTATGAACTGGCTCTGTCCAATGACTCGGTTTATGTACAAAGCCAGCTACTGCTGACCCGACGTCTTATTTACGCCGAGGGCGTGCAACTGTACGGCGGTCAGCTGGACACACCAGAAATTGAAAACGCGCAAATCTTTGCCCTAGGGGAAGGCACAGCCACGCAGGTTCAACGCAATGGCCGCACCATGGGCTGTTTTGAACAACGCTACGCTGTTTTTCCTGAGAGCAGTGGCTCGCTGCTAATTCCCAGCGAGAGTCTCAACGCCAGCGTCCAGCTGCGCCGCAGTGGCGGCACCACTCGCAAAACCGTCAAGGTCAGTAGCGAGGAACGTCTAGTTCAAGTCAGGGGAATACCCGCTGAATACCCAAGCGACGAACCCTGGCTGCCGGCAATAGCGGTTACTGCCAGCCAGCGTTATACGCCATCCGTGGAGCAGCAGGCGAAGGTTGGCGACACCATCAACGCAACGCTGACGATTACTGCCTTTGGCAACACCGGGGCCAGCGTAACGCCCCAAGAGATAAATCTTGATCCTGCAAAATTCAAGATCTATGCCCGGCCGGCTAGTATCGACAACGCCCTGACTGGCGAAAACCTCGTCGGTCAACGGATCGAATCAGTCGATTTAGTGCCAATTTCCGGGGGCACCCATGCCCTGCCCGGGGCTTCCATAACTTGGTGGAATATCGATACCGAGGAAGTGATGACTACAGTGATCCAGCCCGCCGTATTGAGCGTAACCGGACCCGCCCCTTCCCCGCCCAAACTCCTTGAGGAGACAGCTATCGATGAGGCACGGGAACCCCAACTTGGGGGCACGGTAGAAACCAACGCCAACCGGCTTGACTGGTGGATTTTGGCACTGGCGTTATTTGCTTTATTGGCGGTAAGGGCCATTCGCGGTCTTCGCCAGCATCCCACTAGTGCCGATAGCCCACCAGACCTCTTTCAGCCCACCCAAGACGCTGTTAACGCCCCTCAAGTGAGCTTAAAGCAGGCGCTAAAGGCCTTAGACGACGACCAGCCTGGGTCAATTCGACGACAGCTCATGGCCTTTCTATCCGGGCATTACCACCAGCCCCAACGATCGGCTCTTCAGATATTCCAAGCCAGCGACCCAAATGCTGACGTCTTTGTGCGAAATCTGTCTGCCGCATGCTTTGGTGAAACCGAGCTTTCCCAAGCGCACCGACAACAAGGCAGGCAGGCCCTGATGAGCCTTAAGGACAAAGCCAACAAGCAAACTCCGCGGTCGAACCCTTCGCTTCCGGCTCTGTATCCTGACTGATGAGCAGCCGAGCAGTTAGCTAGGCTAGACTCTTTATCACAATTTCGTACAGATCACGGGACAGATTTGGGCTCTCTGCCAGTTCGTTTAGGCGTGCCCGCATGAGTTGTTGCCGGGCGGTATCGTAGCGCCCCATCCGCGTCAGTGGGGTTGCCAAACGAGACGCGATCTGAGGGTTCAAGGCATCCAACTTTTCAATGGCCTCTTTTAGAAACTGATAGCCAGAACCGTCTAGGGCATGAAAGCGACGGTTATTTAACATGCCAAAAGCACTGTAGACCGAGCGGACTCGGTTGGGGTTTTTAACATCGAAATCTTGATGAGCCTCCAGCGCCTTTAACCCATCTATGGTAATCAGCGGACTTTGAGCCTGCAGGTTGAACCACAGATCGATCACCAGTGCGTAGTCTTTCCAGCGCTGATAGAAATCCTGTAACAGCGACTGGCGATAATCCGCACTTACCCCTTCATGTCGGCATGCAATTCCCAGCACCGTGCGGCGATCCGTAAGATTGTCTGCCTTGCGATAACGCGCCTCCAAACGCTGCTCTAGCTCGCCACCCGATAGGGTTCTGCACAAATAAGAAAAGGCCATATTGCCCAGCGCTCGACTGGCCATGCCTTGAGCATCGGCTTGATAGGCTTGCTTGGCTTCGTGCTTGTCTACCAGCTGGGCCCAAATCTCGGCGTGGGCCAGACCCGCCTTACTAACCGCCGCGTCACGGGCATCCAGCAACGCATCAACCTGAAACCCTCGCAGCTGCTCAAACAGATAGTTCTCGTTAGGAACTGACAGCATAGTCGCCGCCAAAAGTTGATCCTCGGCTGTCTCGCGCCGAAGCGCGTCCTCTGCCAAGCTGCCCAGCACTGCGACGGGATTCACGCTGGCCTGGATATCGGTGTCGAAATGCTGCATCCACAGCGTCTGCATGGCATCCCAGCGCACGAAGCCATCGGTGTCGTGTCTCACCAAAAAAGCCAACTCCTCTGGATCACGCGAATGAGTTACTTTGACCGGCGCAGAAAACCCCCTCAAAAAACTGACCACGGGTTTGGTGGCCAAACCGGAGACCTCTAAATGGGTGACCGACTCTTTGGCCCCAACCAGTAAGGTGTGACCGCTGTCTCTCAGACTGACCTCAGCGTCGCTGTGTAGCGTTGAAGGATCCAACGACAATGGATCCCCTGCGACGTCCAACAAACCTAAAGCCAAGGGCATGTGGAACGCACGCTGATGCTTCTGATTCGGCAGATTTGCCGGCGCTTGAACAATCTCAAGATTCAACGTGCCGTCGGCGAAACTTTCCCTGACCTCCACCTGTGGTGTGCCGGGCTGCTCGTACCAGAGCTTGAACTGGTTTAAGTCAATACCACCGGCCTCGGACATGGCCTGCGCAAAATCATCGGTGGTGGCCGCTGTGCCATCATGACGATCAAAGTACAAGTCGGTGCCGCGCCGGAAGGCTTCCTGACCCAGCAGGGTGTGATACATCCGAACCACCTCAGCACCTTTTTCGTAGATGGTGGTGGTGTAGAAGTTCGAGATTTCCATGTAGCTGTTTGGGCGCACCGGATGGGCCAAGGGGCCCGCGTCTTCGGCGAATTGAATGGCCCGCAAAAATCCAACATCTTCAATACGCTTAACAGCACGAGAATTCATATCGCTGGAAAACTCAGCGTCTCGAAAGACGGTAAAGCCTTCTTTTAAGCTGAGCTGAAACCAATCCCGGCAGGTGACTCGATTACCGGACCAGTTATGGAAGTACTCGTGGGCTACTACGGCTTCTACACGCTGATAGGCGTCATCGGTGGCGGTATCCGGCGAAGCCAAAACGCAGGAGGTGTTGAAGACATTCAGGCCTTTGTTTTCCATGGCTCCCATATTGAAATCTTCGACCGCCACGATCATAAAGATGTCGAGATCGTATTCCCGACCGAACGCTTCCTCATCCCAACGCATGGATCGTTTGAGCACGTCCATGGCGTAATCACACTGACCGATGTTGTGAGACTCGGAGAAAATCTGCAGCTTCACTTCTCGCCCGCTCATGGTGGTGAAACTGTCTTCCAGCACCGCGAGCTTTCCAGCCACCAGAGCAAACAGATAGCTGGGCTTGGGGAATGGGTCCTGCCAGGTGGCCTCTTTGCGTCCGTCATCGAGCACTTGTTCGCTGACCAAGTTGCCATTGGACAGTAAGTTCGGGTAATCCCGGGCATCGGCGACAATGGTCGTTTTGAAGGTAGCCAACACGTCCGGGCGATCTTGATAGTAGGTAATCTTCCGAAAGCCCTCAGCTTCGCACTGGGTACAGTACATGCTGCTGGATCGATACAGCCCCTCAAGGGCCGTATTTTTCTCTGGACAGATCTCGGTAACGATCTGTATCTCGTGATCCGACTCTAAGCCAAACAATTTGAGACCTCGGGAAGATAGCTCGTATTCGTTATCCTCCAACGCTCGTCCATCCACGCTAACGGACAAAAGGGTGAGGTCCTCGCCCAGCAATTCCAAAACATCGGAGGCGTGATCCAATCTACGCACATGCAGGTTAGAGGATACAGTGGTCACACCATCTCGAATATCGAAGTGCAGCTCTGTTTGTTCTGTGGTGTAAGTCGGCGGACGGTAGTCTGCCAAATAAACTGCCTTTGCGACTTCGCTAGTGTTAGTCGACATTGCGTCAGATGCGTTAGACATGGACTGTCCCTATGAGAAAACCCCAGTCTACTACACCAATTGGGATGCTAGCAGGGTTAGGTATAACGGCGTAATTCGACCATTCTTTTACCGGCAAGCTGATACTTTTGTCGCTTCACCAGTGGTCCTAGACCGCGTTTTTCGATCCTTTTGCAACTCGGACTATGACTCGGACTGTGGCTGGGATGCGAGCCCGAGATACACTTCTTTTACAATTTTGCCTTGATCCACCGTGAAAACACCGACCTCTCGCATGGAATTGCGCTCACCGTCCATGGTGACGTCCATTGTAAAACCCACCACAAACACCTCGCTTCCACTGCCTGCAAATGGACCATCAACCTCAACGCTATGAACTGTGGCTACACCGTCCCACCACGCGTGTTTTTCGCGGACAGCATCGATGCCCTCCCACACTTGGGCATCTGCTTCCGGGTCGCTCATCACTTCAACACTTACGATGCCATCGGCATACAGCTCATCAAGTGCCTTGGCGTCCTGTCCAGTGCTCGTGAGTTCAACCAGTCTCAGGGCAACCGTTCTCGTATCCATAACACTTCCCTCCTCTTTGTAGTCGCAATACTAGCCATGTGGCGCCCAAGCCGCGGTGATGGCGATCACAGTGCGACCAAGTTGCGGCTCGCTCCTACTCGATGCTGCTAGTGGCGGGAAAGACCACAAAAGGCTAGGGTTCGCTTCTCTTCAACAGGATTATTTGGGCCTTTCGATGCTGCAAGCTGTGGATAAAGAAGTACTGGATCAGGTGAATGCGTGGTTATCCGACGATGCCGCCTGCTGGCTGGCCACCGTCGTGCAAACTTGGGGATCCTCACCTAGACCCGTGGGGTCCTTGTTGACCTGCAATGAGCATGGCATTGTGGTTGGTTCACTTTCCGGCGGCTGTGTTGAGGACGATCTGCTGGAAAAACTGACAGCGGGAGAACTGGCCAACGAAGGCCCAGAATTCTTTCAGTATGGGATCACTGCCGAAGAAACCGAAAAGCTCGGCCTACCCTGCGGCGGACATCTCTACATCGTCGTCGAACCCATTAAACCCACGAGCGAGAATCTGCAGCACTTCCAAGAGCTTTCCGAGGCCTTGGCCGAACGCCGCTGCACCAAGCGCATTGTTGACCTGGCTGCGGGGCACATGTCATTTGTTGCACCAAGCCCCCCGGCACCACTGCATTGGGACCCGGACCGCCAGCGGTTAGAACACACCTACGGCCCAGCGCACCAACTCTTTATTATCGGCTCGGGAATGGTCAGTGCTTATTTGGCGCAAATGGCGTTGAGCTTAGATTACGAGATTACAGTATGCGACCCGAGACAGGATTTACTGGAGCAATTTGCCGTGGATGGTGTGCGAAAAATCGCTGACATGCCTGACGATGCTGTGCGTGCGCACGCCAACGATCCGGCCACCGCCATTGTCGCTCTGACCCACGATCCGCGTATCGACGACATGGGGCTAATGGAGGCGCTTAGCAGCGACGCTTTTTACATTGGCGCCATGGGTTCCAGCCGCACCTCTGCGGCTCGTCGCGAGCGGCTACTGGATCTTGATGTCAGCGCCGGCGATCTTGCCCGACTCCACGCTCCCATCGGACTGCCCATCGGCAGTAAAACTCCGCCGGAAATCGCCATTGCTATTTTGGCGGAAATCACCGCCGTGCGGAAAAGCAAGACCGCGCCGGCGGTAGAACACCTAGCCGCCCTTGCTTAGGCCGGTCGCGGGTAACCGTGCCCCAACGACATGTCAGCAAACAAAATGACAATTGGTGCCATCGTACTGGCGGCAGGCTTTGGCAGACGTTTCGGCAGCGACAAACGTCTAGCAGCCTTGAATGGAAAGTCCGTGGCAGAAACGACGCTAACCGCCTATGCCTCGGTATTTGCACACCTTCGGGTTGTTCTTCGACCTGAGGACGAGGCGTTAGCCGAGCGCTTAGCCACGTTTGCTGAAGTGATTTTCGCCGAGCAGGCTCATTTTGGTATGGGGCACTCTTTGGCATCTGGTATCGCCGGCGTGGGCTGGAATTGGGCCTTCATCGGCTTGGCCGATATGCCTTACGTACAAACAACCACATTGAGGCGACTGATTCAGACTGCCTCGACCAGCAAGCGGCTAATTGTGCGCCCACACTGCCTACCGGATAAGACCCAATCGGCACAGCAGCCACCCCATGGTCATCCAATCGGATTTCATCGCACCCTATTCCCAGAGCTTGAGGCATTGACCGGAGATCAAGGAGCCCGGGACGTTCTCAAGAACAGGCTAGCCGACATTCAAGAAATCCCGGTGGACGACCCTGGCGTCAGCCGTGATATCGACCAACCGAAAGACTTAGTGGTCTAGCCCACCCCTCAAATCACTGTTACATCGGCTTTATCTAGCCGACAGCTGGCACTTAATCAGTAGTGCAGCAAGAGCAACGTGCTCCTAACGCACCGGTTGACCGCCTAGCCGACTGGCCCAATCCAGCTTAGAGCGACAGGCTTCATAAAAGCTGTGATCCGACGGATACAGCAGCTTCAGTTGATCCGGGTGTTTTTGGATTTGAATCTCATCGCCGACCTCGAAACGGATCTGGACTTGAGAGTCGCAACTAATTTGCGGCGCTGTTCCGGGATTGTCCAGCAGGCGTAAACGCAACACCTTGTCCCCGGGCACCACTAGGGGGCGAGATGTCAGGGTATGGGGGAACATGGGCACGACGACAAGGGCATCCAAACCGGGGTGCATAATAGGACCGCCCGCTGACAGCGCGTAGGCGGTTGATCCGGTTGGGCTGGCAACAATCAGGCCATCCGAGCGCTGCTCATAGACATATTCATCGTCCAACCAAAGGGCGAATTCCATCATGCCCATGACCACCCCGGGGCTGATAACCACATCGTTCAAGGCACTTTGCTGGGCAATAACGCTGCCGTTGCGCAGTACCGATGCTTGCAGCAAAAAGTGATTTTCTACCCAGTATTGTCCGGCCAAGATCTCAGCGAATTTGGTCTCGATCTGATCTGGCGATATCGCGGCCAAAAAACCGAGCCCACCGCGATTAACCCCCACAACAGGCACCCCAGAAGCTGCCATTTCCCGGCCAAAGCCAAGCAAACTACCGTCTCCGCCCACAACCACCACAAGATCTACGGCCTTACCCATTTCATCGTCGCCGCAACTGCATCGAACACTGCCATCCGGCGCCTGAGCAGGCAGAGATGCTAGGGTTTGTTCGCCGAACAGCACACTTACTTGATGCGCCTGCATAAAGGCTTCTACCGCGTTTACACTGGCTAAAATCTCAGAGGTGTGTCGTCTCGCAACGATGGCAACCGTGTTAAAAGATGTGTTCACGTCAACTCCATGTTCTCGGTACTGGGCGGAAGAATTCATGACCGCCGTGTCCAGAAGCGGCACCCTACACAAGCGCACCGCCCCTAACAATGGCTGAGGCTTCCAAGGTGGGCGGTCTCAGTCTTGGCAGCGCAGGCAGACACCTGCTAGGCTCGCCCCACTTAACGGGTGACGCCTGATCAATCACATAGGCTGACTCGCCCGAGCATCGCAAATCCGGAACACATCACCGTGGGGTTCGATCATGACGACTAAAACTAACTCTTCCCTGCTGGAAAATCGGTTTCAAGAAGTCATGCAAGATCAGCGAGAAGACTCGCTGGCACATTTGCACAGGCTTGAGGACTTGTGGCCGGTAATGCGCGAGGAGGCTCAGCGCAAAGCGAAAGAAGAGCCCATTCTGGGCAGTTACTTCCACGCCACCATTTTAAATCACAAATCCTTTGGCGATGCTCTGAGCTTTCGGTTGGCGAGCAAACTCGACAACCCCATGCTACCCACCATGTTGATTCGAGACGTTATTGCAGAAGCAACTCAAGCGGATCAGGACATCTTAAGTGCCGCAGAGATTGACATCATTGCGAACTTCAATCGAGATCCGGCCTGTCGCGATCTGTCCAGCGCGTTTTTATTCTTCAAGGGCTATCATGCCCTGCAAGCACATCGAATCGCCCACTGGCTGTGGCAAGCCAATCGACACACCTTGGCTCAGTTTTTCCAGAACCAGATTAGCGTCACCCTTGGCGTAGACATTCACCCGGCGGCAAAAATTGGTAGCGGCATCATGTTCGACCATGCCACTGGAATTGTTATCGGTGAGACTGCAGTTATCGAGGACGATGTGTCCTTGCTCCATTCCGTTACCCTAGGGGGTACCGGCAAGAGCAGCGGTGATCGGCATCCGAAAATCCGAAAGGGTGTGCTCCTGTCTGCGGGCTGCAAGATCATTGGCAACATCGAAATCGGCCAAAACGCCAAAG
>ERZ1047472.383-NODE-383-length-40776-cov-7.496132_pt1 | contig 40776 bp, 31 predicted proteins | sample MGYA00383095_ERZ1047472 | MGnify/ENA primary metagenome ERZ1047472 (study PRJEB29581, sample SAMEA5548365) | metagenome | biome: marine; feature: coastal; material: water | depth 1 m | study: Short-term variability in the microbial, nano- and picoplankton dynamics... | reverse complement strand
CGCTTCCAAAATCATAGCCTTGAAAGAAAGCTTTCCAGCTTGGCTCTACACTATCTGGGTCTTGTTGGTATTGTTCGTACAAATCCGCAAAATAAGCGGTATGTGCGGCGTTTAAAAAGGAATACTTGTCCATGAATTGTTAATTCTATTTTTTCTTTAGAAAAATATTGTCAAAAATACGATTTTTCACGAATATGAAATGTGAAATCGATATAAATGTGAAGTTATTTTAATGGATTTAAATATTATTGAACAAAAGCGTAGTGTTTAGACATCCCGCGTCATGAGCTGCGTTCCAAAATCCTGAAGTATTTGTTTATTTTTATCGGCAATCGTAATGGCTTGTAAAACCTCAAAGGCTTTTTTGGTATAGGATGTAATAGCTTTTTTAGTCGCTTCTGCAGCTCCTGATGCTATAAATAGTTCCTTTACAATTTGTATTTTATCCTTGAAATCACTTCCATCATTACTAAATAATTGTTTCAATTGCCTTTGATCTTTTTCGGAAGAAAACTCTAAAGCCTTTAGGTATAGATAGGTTTTTTTATTCTCAAGAATATCACCCCCTACTTGTTTTCCAAACGTTTCAGGGTTTCCAAAGGCATCCAAATAATCGTCTTGCAATTGAAATGCAATTCCTAAATTTCTTCCAAATTCATAACATCTATTTTGATCTTCCGTTGAAGCGTTGGCAACAATAGCACCCATTTTCATGGCGGCTCCCACCAATACGGCTGTTTTGTATTCGATCATTTTTAGGTATTCTGAAATTGAAACATCAGATCGCGTTTCAAAATCGATGTCGTATTGTTGACCTTCACAGACTTCCAATGCTGTTTGACTGAACAATTTTGCGAGCTTTTGAAAAGTTTCAGGTTGGTAGTTTTCAAATAATTGATATGCCATAATCAGCATCGCATCTCCCGAAAGAATCCCCGTGTTTAGATCCCATTTTTCATGCACGGTTTGATGGCCGCGACGCAACGGTGCGGCGTCCATAATGTCATCGTGAATTAGAGAAAAATTGTGAAAAACTTCTACTGCCAATGCAGCGTCGAGAGCTTGGTGTGTATCGCCATCAAAACAATCGGTGGTCATTAGGGTTAAAACAGGTCGCAAGCGCTTCCCTCCTAAATTTAATATATAGGCTATGGGCTCATACAGATTTTTAGGCTCTCGCTCTTCTTTATAAGTTTCTAAAAAGGCTAAAAATTGTTTTTGATACGTTTCAATGGCTTTCATGTCTGCAAAAATAAGTGAATTACTAAAACTATTTTAGTTTGAGAAACTAATAAATGTTAAAAAATCGTAAAACTTTGGAAACTTTAATTGTTTTTAAAGTTTCCTGTTGTAAATTTGCACTCAGTTATGAGAAATAAAATTATATCAAAGTCAGAAGAATTGTTCTTGTCCTTAGGGTTCAAGAGTGTCACAATGGATGACATCGCGAATGCCATTGGGATTTCAAAGAAAACAATTTATGCTCATTTTTCGAACAAAACAGCACTTGTAGAAGTGGTTATATTTGAAACACTCGACCATATTTATGAAGGGATTGATAAGATAAACGCTTCTTCAATAAATCCTATTGAAGAGCTCTATGACATCAAACTATTTGTGATGAATTACTTCAAAAATGAACGAGTGTCCCCACAGTATCAACTCAAAAAATATTACCCTGAAATTTATGAACGTTTACAAATCAAGCAATTTGAAAAAATGCATTCTTCAGTTGAGAACAGTCTAAAGATGGGGGTTGATACTGGTTTATTTAGAACTGATATTGATATAGATTTCATATCTAGAATGTATTTTAATGGGATGACTGGGATTCGTGATATTAGTATTTTTCCTGAAACACTCTTCGATAAAAACTACCTTTTTGAAAGTTATCTTGAATACCACCTACGCGCTATTATCACCAAAAAAGGATTAAATCTACTTAACAATTATATAAAATCTAACCTAAAAACAAATGCTTCATAAACTAATTCTTTTCTTATTCATAACGACGTCGGTGGTTGCTCAGCAAGAGCGCACTCGATTTTCTCTTAGAGAGGCTGCTGAATTTGCAATTCAAAACAATTATTTGGGGAAAAACGCTGCCCGTGATGTAGAAATTGCAAAACTCCAAAAGTGGCAAACTACGTCTACAGGACTTCCTCAAATCAAAGCAACCCTCAATTATAATAATTGGCTGAAACAACAAATTTCGTTGATCCCAGCAGAGTTTTTTGGAGGACCTGTAGGCCAGTTTTCAGAAATCACTTTTGGCACCAAACAAACAATGAATGGCACCTTAAAAGTTTCGCAAAAAATATTTGACGGCTCCTATTTAGTAGGGCTTCAAGCGGCAAAAGTATATCTTGAAATTTCAGAGAATGCCAAAGAGAAAACAGAAGTTGAACTCCGAAAAATGGTCGCTTATGCCTATGGTAATGTATTGTTAGCTGAAGAGAATTTTAAAATCGTCAACTCAAATATCACTCTGATAGAAAAAAACGTAAGTGATCTTAAAAAGGTATATGAAAATGGTTTGATTGAACAAGAAAGCGTCCAACAACTACAATTAACATTGGCGAGTTTGAAAAGTAATCAAGGGTACGTTAAGAGGTTAAAGACATTAGCTTATCAAATGTTTAATAACGCCCTAGGTCTTGAATTAAACACTCCCGTCGTTTTGACAGACAGCCTTGATGAATTGATCTTAATATATACAACACTTCTGCCTTTACAGTCAATTATTGAAGTTGAAAATGTTGTGGATTATAAAATAGCATTCAACGATGTCAAAGGTCAAGAACTCTTATTGAAGTTAGAAAAAAGCAAAGCATTACCTACTATTGATGCCTTTTTAAACGGGAGTTATTCTGGAAATAATGATCAATTTAACTTTTTGGAGGATTCACAAAAATGGTTTGGTGCCTCTCTTTTTGGAGTGACTATGGAAATTCCAATTTTTAGTTCGCTCGGAAGAAGTGCTTCCACAAAAATGGCTCGCCTCAATTTTGAGAAATCCAAAGCACTTTTAGAAGATACTACAGAAAAAATTCGGCTAGAAATTGCGCGCGCGACCAGCGACTATGAATTTGCAGTAGAAGATCTTGAAATTAAAAAAGAAGCGCTTAAACTCTCAGAAAATATCGCCCAGAAAAATGAAATTAAATTCTTTGAAGGGTTGACTACTAGTTTTGACTTGTCGCAAGCACAAAGACAATTGTATGTGGCGCAACAAGATTATTTACAGTCCATGCTAAACATCCTAATCAAACGAATTGATATAGAAGCACTCATTAACACATCCTACAACAACTAAAAGATGAAACATTCCCAACCGATGACTCAAATGAAAACAATTATTTCACTATTTATTTTAACCCTTGTTCTGTCGTGTGGCAGTTCAGAGAAAGAATCACAATCGTTAACCGATTTAAAAACTAAAAAGGCAAGTCTAATTGAAAAAATGGATCGTATCAGCACAGAACTTAAAAGTGTTGAAGTCGCTATTTCTGAATTAGATACGTTACAAAAACTTATGACCGTCACGTCATTTAAAGCAGAAATCAAAGACTTTAATCATTATATCGAAATCCAAGGAATGGTGAAAGCCAATCAGTCGATTGAATTACATGCGGAAATGGGCGGGACTGTAACAGGTATTTTAACCAAGGAAGGACAATCTGTTTCAAAAGGGCAAATACTTGCAACACTCGATAGTGCTGTGATCGATAACTCAGTGTTACAATTAGAAACTCAACTTGCTTTGGCTACCACTACTTTTGAACGTCAGGCCAGGCTTTGGGATCAAAATATTGGAAGTGAAATTCAATTCCTTCAAGCAAAAGCACAGAAAGAAGGGCTTGAAAATAATATGAAAAGTTTGAGAGCACAAGCACGAAAAATGAAAGTAATCGCGCCGTTTTCTGGAACAATTGATCAAATTTTTGCTAAAACAGGGGAACTTACGTCTCCACAAGCACCCTTCCTAAGGCTTGTAAATCTTAAGGATATTTATGTCGAAAGTGAGGTCACGGAAACGTATTTAAAATCCATCAAAAAAGAGACAAAAGTCCTCCTTAATTTTAAATCTATTGGCAAATCTGTAGAGGCATCAATTTCACAAGTTGGAAATTTTATTAATCCAAACAACCGAAGCTTTAAAACTCGTATTGATCTAAAAAACCCCAATAATGAGTTAAAAGCTAACTTGCTTGCTGACATTAAGATCAATGATTTTAGAGCCAATGGTATAGTCATTCCATCGAGAATCGTTCAAAAAGATCGCGACAACAAGACGTTTGTTTATACGATTGAACCAAATGCGGGCAACCATAAAGTTGTAAAAACATTTGTGACCGAGGCGAAGAATTATAATAACTTCTCTTATATTTCTGAAGGGCTTTCAGAAACCTCTATGCTGGTTGATAAAGGTGCACGACTTGTAAATAATAACGAAGACGTAAAACTTGTAAACTAGTAGATTATGAGCATAAAAAAAATTAAAGAGTTTAAACTTTCTTCCTGGGCGATTTCAAATCGTATGACCGTTTCAGTCATCACATTCATTATTGTTTTAAGTGGATTTCTTTCTTACTCAGGGATGGCACGTGAGAATTTTCCAGAAATTATTATCCCACAAATTTATGTAGCCACACCCTACCCTGGGAATTCTGCGTTGGATGTCGAAAAACTAATCACCAAACGACTAGAAAAGGAAATAAATTCAATCACAGGGGTCGATAAAATCACTTCCAATTCAATTCAGGGTTACTCGAGTATTGTGGTGGAATTTAGTTTTGATTACACACCTTCAGAAGCGCTTCAAAAAGTTAAAGACAAAGTTGATGTTGCGATGGCAGATCCTGATTTCCCAAAGGATTTACCATCAGAGCCGAGCATTACGGAAATGAATTTTAGTGAGCGAATCCCCATCATGAACATTAATTTGTCGGGCGAATTTTCAATGGATCAATTGAAAGAATATGCCGAATATTTAGAAGATGAAATAGAGGAACTTTCTGAAATTTCAGCCGTCGATATTAGAGGAGTTCAAGAAAAAGAACTTGAAATTGCGGTCGATCTATATAAAATGGAGGCGTCTAAAATCAGTTTTACCGATATAGAAAATGCCGTTGCTTTTGAAAACATGAGTGTTTCTGGAGGAGATATCCTCGAAAATGGCATTCGACGCACGGTCCGTGTTCTCGGTGAATTCAAAGACCCTTTAAGCGTTAGAGATATTATCGTCAAGCATGAAAAAGGAAACATTGTTTACCTAAGAGATATTGCAGATGTGAATTTCAAAGAGGAAGAAAAAGAAAGTTTTGCTAGAGAATATATGCAACCTGTAGTCATGTTGGATGTTAAGAAACGAGGCGGTCAAAACCTTTTAGAGGCTTCGACTAAAATTGATGCCATTCTGGAACAAGCGGCCGCAAATGTATTTCCACACAATTTAATAATTTCTAAGACCAACGATCAATCAAACGACACCCGAACCATGGTGTCCGATCTAGAAAACAGCATCATTTTAGGCGTCATTTTGGTAGTCACAGTCCTTTACTTCTTTTTAGGATTTAGAAATGCATTGTTTGTTGGAATTGCCATTCCATTATCGATGTTTCTATCGTTTACTATTTTAAGTTTTATGGGGGTAACTCTGAACACAATGGTTTTGTTTTCTCTAGTCATTGCGCTAGGGATGTTGGTTGATAACGGGATTGTGGTGGTCGAAAACGTCTATCGATTGATGGATGAGGGCTACCCAAGGATTAAAGCCGCGAAACTTGGTGTAGGCGAAGTGGCGATGCCAATTATCGCGTCCACAGCAACCACTTTAGCTGCATTCTTCCCCTTAATTATGTGGGAAGGTATTATGGGTGAATTTATGAAATGGCTTCCAATTACCTTAATTATCGTGTTAAGCTCATCCCTTTTTGTAGCGCTAATCATCAACCCAATGTTGATTTCGGTGTATATGAAGGTGGTTCCTAAAAAGGAATCAAAAATCACTTTTATAACAAAGTTAGAAAACCTCTACGAACGTTTTTTGAATTACGCCCTGAAAGGAAAAAAACCGGGTAGTATCATCGTTGGAACGTTTGGGTTATTAATTCTTGCGGTATTTTTAATGGCGACTTTTCCTCCTAAAATATTGTTTTTCCCGAACACCGATGCTAAACAAGTCTTTGTATACATCGAATATCCTATTGGGACTGACATCGAGGAAACAAATCTTATTTCAAAGGAAATTGAACAAAACATAGAAAACTACTTAAAAAAGTATGACGTCGATGGCAAAAGCTTTTTGATTACTTCTATTATTGGACAAGTAGGAGAAGGTACTGCCGACCCGTCTCGAGGGCAAGAGGGTGGAAAAACACCAAACAAAGCTCGAATCACAGTAGATTTTGTAAAGTATCAAGACCGTCAAGGAGTGAGTACTGAAGCCGTTTTAAAAGACATTCGAAATGTTATACAAGGCTATCCCGGCGTGAGTATTGTGGTGGATAAACCCGCTGATGGCCCTCCAACAGGCGCCCCCATCAATATTGAAATTAAAGGGGATGATTATGGCTTAATCTTGGAAACTGCCAATCAATTAAAATCCTTTATCAATTCCTCTAATATTGCGGGAATTGAAGAATTGAAACTAGATATTGATCAAGGAAAACCCGAAATGTTAATTTCTGTTGACCGTCAAAAAGCACGACGACTGGGGGTTTCAACAGGTCAAATTGGAGCCAACTTACGAACTGCTTTGTATGGGAAAGAAATCTCAACCTACAAAAACGCGGATGATGATTATCCTATAAATCTAAGACTAAAAAACGAAATGCGTTATAATAAATCGGCCTTGCTCGATCAAAAAATAACCTTTAGAAATCAAAGTGATGGCCAAATAAAACAAGTGCCAATTTCGGCGGTTGCAACCACTGAAAATCAATCCTCGTTTAGCGCCATTAAACGCATTAATTTAGATCGAGTGGTCACCATTTATTCCAATGTTTTAAATGATTATAACCCTACAGAAGTCAACGATAAAATTAGAGCCATTGCTGAAAAATTCGAATCGCCAAAAAGTATAGCTATTAGTTTTACAGGTGAACAAGAGAAACAAGCCAAAGAAATGGCGTTTTTGAGTAATGCCCTTTTAATTGCGGTCCTTTTAATTTTCTTGATTTTAGTTGCACAATTTAACTCGGCTACAACCCCAATTATTATTTCAATTTCTGTATTTCTTAGTTTGATTGGGGTCTTATTTGGACTCCTCATTTTTAGAATGGACTTTGTGGTGCTTATGACCATGATTGGTATTATTTCTCTAGCAGGAATTGTCGTTAACAATGCCATCGTTTTGATTGATTACATCAATCTTACGATCCTTAGAAAACGACGAGAATTAGGGTTGGAAGAAACCGATAAATTAACGCCTAAACTCCTTGTTGAGTGTGTGGTTGAAGGCGGTAGAACTCGTTTAAGACCGGTGTTATTAACGGCAATAACGACCATTTTAGGGCTACTTCCTTTAGCGCTCGGAATCAATATTAATTTTAGGACCTTGATTACCCAACTGAACCCCAACTTTTATATTGGTGGTGAAAACGTTGCTTTCTGGGGGCCAATGGGTTGGGCAATTATCTTTGGATTAACATTTGCTACCTTTTTGACACTGGTTGTCGTGCCTATCTTATTTTATTTAATTAATAAATTGAAATCAAAAAAGCTTAAAGTCGCTTCCTAAGCCTATCGATTTTAATTTTTAAATGTTAAATTTGCGCAACTAATTAAGTCTTATGTACAGAAGTCATCATTGTGGTCAGTTAAGAACCTCGAATATCAACGAAGAAGTAACCCTTTCGGGTTGGGTACAAAAATCCCGTGATAAAGGATTTGTGATTTGGATCGATCTTAGAGATCGCTACGGAATCACTCAGCTTATTTTTGATGCAGAGCGCACGCCAGAAGCGATGGTTACCCTGGCTAAAAGTTTGGGTCGTGAATTTGTCATTCAAGTAACGGGAACCGTCATTGAACGTACGTCTAAAAATCCAAATTTAGAAACTGGGGATATTGAAATATTAGTTTCAAAACTAACCGTTTTAAATACTGCAAAAGTGCCGCCGTTCACCATTGAAGATCAAACCGATGGTGGAGAAGAGCTTCGCATGAAGTATCGCTATTTAGATATTCGAAGAAATCCCGTTAAAAATAATTTAATCTTTAGACATAAAGTGACGCAGGAAGTTCGTTCATATTTGTCTTCTCAAGAATTTATAGAAGTTGAAACGCCTTACTTAATCAAATCAACACCAGAGGGTGCGCGTGATTTTGTAGTGCCAAGCAGAATGAACGAAGGTGAGTTTTATGCCCTTCCACAGTCGCCACAAACGTTCAAACAATTGTTGATGGTTGGCGGTATGGATAAGTATTTTCAAATTGTAAAATGTTTTAGAGATGAAGATTTAAGAGCCGACAGACAACCCGAATTCACCCAGATTGATTGTGAAATGGCGTTTGTAGATCAAGAAGATATCCTAACCATTTTTGAAGGCTTAACACGCCATTTGATAAAATCTATTCATGGAAAAGAGATTACTTCTTTCCCAAGAATGACGTATGATGATGCGCTTCGAACCTACGGAAATGACAAACCAGACATTAGATTTGGAATGAAGTTTGGAGAATTGAATGCCGTGGCTCAACACAAAGATTTTGGCGTTTTTAACTCCGCAGAATTAGTGGTTGGGATAGCCGTTCCTGGTGGAAATAGCTTCACTCGAAAAGAAATTGATGGCATTATCACTTGGCTAAAACGCCCACAAATTGGTGCTTTAGGAATGATCTATTCGCGATGTAATGAGGATGGAACGTATAAGTCTTCAGTAGATAAATTTTATGATCAAGACGATTTAGGGAAATGGGCAGAAGTGACAGGAGCCCAATCTGGTGACCTGGTTTGTGTCCTCTCTGGACCGACTGATAAAGTAAGAACTCAATTAAGCGCACTCCGAATGGAGCTTGCAGAACGTTTGGGCCTTCGAGACCCTAAGGAGTTTGCACCGCTATGGGTGACCGACTTTCCGTTACTTGAATGGGATGAAGACAGCAAACGCTACCATGCAATGCACCACCCGTTCACCGCTCCAAAACCAGATCAAATTAAGTTATTAGATACCGATCCGGGTGCCGTGAAAGCCAATGCGTATGATTTGGTTTTAAATGGTAACGAAATTGGAGGAGGCTCGATCCGTATCCATGACAAAGCAACACAAGCATTGATGTTTGATCATCTTGGCTTTACACCAGAAGAAGCAAAAGAACAGTTTGGATTTTTAATGAATGCCTTCGAATATGGCGCCCCTCCACACGGAGGCCTCGCCTTTGGATTGGATCGTTTAGTTGCAATACTTGGAGGTCAGGAAACGATTCGTGATTTTATCGCCTTTCCAAAAAATAACTCTGGACGCGATGTCATGATCGACGCGCCATCAGCCATAGATGAAACACAATTAAATGAACTTCATCTAAAAGTCGACCTAAAAAAGCAACAATCATAAAATGAAATATATAATCTGGTTTTTATTTATTGCGACAATGGTCAGCATGCTCACAGGCTTGATTGTTGATTTGCCGTATTCAAAAAAATTGGTGGGATTTGGGGTGATTGGATTGTGTGCGGTCGTATTTCCGTTGTTTTCCTATTACCGTTGGAAAGATAAAAAAGTCGCCGATTATATGCTTACCCAAGAGAATCTGGATAAAATGCGCGAATTTAATGATTCTAAAGACTCCTAAATTTTAATTCAAATTTCGTTTTTCCACAAAAAAACGGGTCATCAATTCCGAGGCTTCCGTTGCTAAAATGCCGCCCCTTAGTATGGTTTTTGGGTGTAGTTTAGTGCCCATCACACCACAACCGCGCTTTTCGTCTTTCGCCCCATATACAATATTAGAAATCTGACTCCAATACAACGCCCCTGCACACATCTGACAGGGTTCAAGAGTCACATATAATGTGCATTTATTCAAATACTTTCCGCCTAAAAAATGAGCCGCAGCCGTAATGGCCTGCATTTCTGCATGGGCGGTGACATCATTCAAAAGTTCGGTGAGATTGTGTGTTCTTGCAATGATTCTGTTATCAACCACAATCACAGCACCCACTGGGACTTCCCCTTTCTCAAAAGCAGCTTCTGCTTCCTGAAGGGCTTTTTTCATAAAATATTCATCATCAAAAATAGCATCCATAAGTCAAAAATACGACTTCAATCTTGTATTTTTGCTATGTGTTAAAAAATATACTCAAACATATAAACTTTCCAGAAGATTTACGTCAACTTTCCGCAGTTGATTTACAGCAGCTTGCACAAGAGTTAAGACGGTTTATTATAGAAATTGTCGCGACCAAAGAAGGGCATTTAGGGGCAAGTCTTGGGGTGGTAGAATTGACCATCGCGTTGCATTATGTGTTTAATACCCCCGGCGATTTATTGATATGGGATGTTGGGCATCAAGCATATGGGCATAAAATTTTGACCGGTCGTAAATCAGAATTTCATACCAACCGACAACACAAAGGACTTAGTGGTTTTCCAAAACGAGACGAAGGTGTGTACGATACGTTTGGTACTGGACATTCATCGACCTCTATTTCGGCGGCTTTAGGAATGGCAATTGCCTCCCAATTAAAAGGAGAAAACAGACAGCATATTGCCGTGATTGGCGACGCCTCCATTGCAAGTGGAATGGCCTTTGAAGGCTTGAATCACGCGGGGGTAACAACAGCTAACTTGTTGGTGGTTTTAAATGATAATGCGATTGGAATCGACCCAAGTGTCGGCGCTCTGAAACAGTATCTCACCAATGTGAAAAAAGGCACACAAAAACAAGATAATATTTTTGAAGCCCTCAATTTTGAGTATTCGGGTCCTATTGATGGACACGATATGGCGGCGCTTCTTACAGAATTAGAACGCCTCAAAACCATTGACGGCCCTAAGTTCTTACATATCATAACTACAAAAGGGAAGGGTTTAAAACAAGCAGAAACCGATCAGGTAAGATACCATGCGCCAGGAAAATTTGACGCAACTACAGGAGATTTGATTTCTAAAAATAACGAAAACCTTCCTCCAAAATACCAAGACGTTTTTGGACTGACTTTGGTTGAGCTCGCCAAAGCGAACAAGAAGATTGTTGGCATTACACCGGCCATGCCTACGGGGAGTTCGCTCAAATACATGATGGATGAAATTCCAGAACGTGCTTTTGATGTGGGGATTGCAGAACAACACGCTGTGACGATGGCTGCGGGTATGGCCACGCAAGGTTTAGTCCCATTTTGTAATATCTACTCTACTTTTTTACAACGGGCGTATGATCAAATCATTCACGATGTAGCCTTGCAAAATTTGCCGGTTATCTTTTGTATTGATCGTGCTGGGCTGGTTGGCGAAGATGGTGCCACACACCATGGGGTATTTGATTTGGCATACCTACGCTGTATCCCCAACCTCATCATTATGGCGCCTAGAAATGAGGTAGAATTACGAAACATTATGTACACCGCTCAAAAAGGCTTGCAGCATCCAATTGCGATTCGATATCCAAGAGGTAGAGGCGTGACACCTGATTGGAAATCAGCGTTTGAAACGATTGAAATTGGAACTGGAATTCAATTGGAACACGGAGAGAATCTTGCCGTTTTAAGTGTAGGAGCGATTTCTAGTACGGTTTCAAAAGCCATCAATGGGCTCAATTGTGCACACTATGATATGCGCTTTGTAAAACCTTTAGATGCCCCATTATTGCATACTATTTTTAAAACATATTCAACGCTAATAACGATTGAAGAGGGTGTGATCAGCGGCGGATTTGGAAGTGCTATTTTAGAATTTGCAGCCACTCACAACTACAAAAATGATGTGATTTTTAAAGGGATTCCAGATGAATTTATTGAGCATGGATCGGTCAATACACTCTATAAAACACTGGAGCTTGATCATTTTCATCTGAAGCAATTCATCTCCGATTTAATCCAAAAAAAAGGGACACCTTAAAGACCTTCCTTTCTCTAAGTAATATTGCTAAATTTTTATTGAATAATAATTCGTTTAGTAGCTTCAAAATCAGAGCCTTTAAATTTAATCAAATATAGTCCTGAATTTAAATTTAAATCGAATTTTTTTCGGAAGCCTTGTTGTATATCAAGGGTTGTTTCATAGACGCTATTTCCTGTGATGGAATAAATATTTACTTTGTTAACGCCCAGGGTTTTGCTGGCTGTTAATGTGAATTCTCCATCGGAAATTGTAGGAAATACTTTGAGTGTACTAGCAATAGTCTCACGTTCATTAAATCCTAGTGTCGTAAATTTAGAGGTGAAAAAACCTCTTCCGTAGGTTGTCGCCAAAATCGTATTATCGGAGGCTTTTAAATCCAAATCAAAAACAGCGGTTTCTCGCATGCCATTAAACGATTGCACCCATGTTGGACTTGTACTCGTATAATCTTCTGTACGCCAAATTCCTAACATCGTTCCTACAATAAGTTCATTGGTGAATAGTGGGTTTTGTAAAATACATTTGACAGGGATATCTGGTAAATCGCCTTCTATATTTGCCCAACTAGTCCCAGCATCGTCACTAAACCAAACACTCACAACCCCGTAATTGAACATCGTTACAAATAGTTCGTCTTCTGTTTCTCCAAACTCTATGTCAGAAATACTTCCGACAAAGTCTGCTCCCATTATATCATTCCACGATGGAGTTTCGGTATCGGCATTGTCTACTCGGAGAAGTTTTCCGCTTTCTAATCCCACATATAGCTTTGAAGAAGTGGTTGTAAAAGGTGAGATTTTTAGTGCAGAAATATCCGCATCAAAAACAGCATTTGACAGTTGTGTTCTGACAACTGCATTGGCTGACCCTCCAAAAATATTTGCATTTCTTTCTATTTGGGGGGTAGGGTTGGGGTTATCATCTGTTGGACTGGGTATGGAATTACTGTACAAAATATCTAAATTCTTATCTAGTGCAGCTTCGTTTATAAAATTTCCTCTTGTGTTTGTGCCATTGGATGCAATTGGATAGGAAGTGGTGGTAATGTCAAAAGGTAAAGTCCTTAAGTTATGTGAATTATAAACATATGAATCAATCATGTATTCACCACTATCATCAAACTCGGTAAAAGCACCGTCACCTCCACGCGTATATGTAAACGTATTGACTCCTGGCACTCCATTCAATTTAGTCCAAGTCCCATTATCTTGTGTGCCTCCAGCAATATCGTCGTAGGTGTCTTGTGCAGATGCATCAATAGATCCATAATAAAATTGTGACGTATTATACCCTTTGTTTCTGCTAGTAATTGCACTCGGAGTAGAGGTTTGAGTTATATCGTCGCAATAGTAAATGCCGCCATCGGTTGTAAAAATAACTTTATTGCTATTCCCCTCCCCAGGTCGAAAAAAGGTGCCGTGGTGATCTGCATGAACAAGAGATACGTTTAAATTTCTTAAATTATTATTATTAGACCATTTAGAAATTTGACTCCAAGTGGCTCCATTATCTGTAGATCTAAAGAGGTCAATTCCGCCAACAATCAAGTTGCCAGCTGCATTTGCTTCAATTTCTAAATCATAACCTGCTTGGCCTCTTGTGTAATCAGTTGCAGGTATGTCATTATCAACATCGCTAGGCTCTGTTTCAATTTGTGTGACTGTAGAAAAACCATCGGTGGTTGTGTACAAATCAGCGCCATCAGCGCCATTCACTACTAACCAAAATGTATTCACATCTGTTTGAGAAGGTTCTAGCTCTGTTCGCTGCACTCCAGAAATTGTATGCACTAAACTAAAGGATAGCCCATCCGTAGATTTAAGGATTTTTCCGCCACCAAATCGAAAATTACTCCATGTCGTCGTGACCCAAATATTATTATCAAGATCCAATTCAATATCATTAGGATTGGAAGGGCGGTTTTCGGTATCATTAATCTCAAATCTTATCCAATTACTGCCGCCATCAGAAGATTTATAAACCCCTTGTTCTAACAAAGAATGAAATTGATTTGGCGTTGAATATCTGTGGGAAGCTCCCGCAACAGCAATATAGAGTTCTGTAGTCGCTCCAACTGCTCTAGCTACAATGTCATTTATATAAAAAATGCCATTAATAATTTGATTATCATAAGCGTAAGTCCCTGCAGCTTCTCCAAAAATATGATTCCAACTTGCACCACCATCTGTGGATTTCCAAACACCTTGTCCAAAAGTATGCCCAGAAGTATACGATTCTCCAGAACCGATGTACATGGTCATAGAGTCATTGGGATCTACTATTATTGAAGTTACAGAAATATTAGACGAAAGACCTGTCGCCAATGACCAAGACGAATTTGGATCAGTAATATCTTCATTTACCCATAATCCCCCTGATACACCACCAGCAAAAACTCGGGTATAATCATCAGAAGCATCCGTATTGCCTATATCATTTGGATCAAATAATATAGCGCGCGTTCTGCCTCCTAAATCTGCTGGACCACGTTCTTCCCAAGTGCTAACTAATCGTTGAGAAACACCACTTGAAAGGGATGTTTCTCTTAATTTTTTTTGGGTCTCTAGAAGTCTTTCATTAGCAGGACGTCCCAATATAGGATCTAAAGTAAGGTCCCAAAGGCGTTCATTAAAAGAGTTGGGAGGAAGCCCTAAAGATTTTCTTTCATCTCTTGAAAGTCTTTGAGTTTCTTTAAAAGGACTATGGTCCAAAAAGTATTGATGTTGTCGTCTTAAATCTTCAACTTGAAGCGTCTTAGTATTTTTTTCAATACTAAAATATAACGTAATAGAAACCAAAGTCGCAAAAACGACTAGTGTTGTGTAATGCTTTGTCATAAGAAATAAATTTAGAATTTCTTAAAAGCAAAATTGGTTAACGGCAATCTACAAAAAAAATGCTTTTACATCAAAACATTAAACCTTTAATTTTTTTGTAGGTTTGTACTGCTTTTGTGTCAGAAAACAACGACACAAAATAGCAGACATTCATCAATCGTGTATAGAGGTTTTTATCTAGAAAATTAACCTCATTTGGAAGAAGTTTCAATAAAAGTTTATCATAACTTGTGGGCACGTTTTCATAATTATTATTTACTGCTAAAATAAATCGATCTAAAAGTTGATTTAAAATTTCAAAACCTGAGATCTCTTTATCAATGACCTCGTCTGAATTATATATTTTTTCAACACTCAATTTTATAATATCATCTATTTGGGCTTGGTATTTACTTTTATCGAGGATTGATACATGGAATTCCCCTTCAAGAATTTCTTTTTCATGCGCCATAAATATGTTAATAGCATCCTCTATCAACGTGCTAATTGCCAAGGCTCTTAAATAACTCACACGTTCTTTTGTAGAAGGAAGCGCATGGTATTTTTCGGAATTGATGGTGTGTCTGACTAAGTTTATTAAGTACTCAAGTGCATAATCTTCTTCAATAAGTCCGAGATTAATCCCATCTTCAAAATCAATAATCGTATAACAAATATCATCGGCTGCTTCGACCAAAAACGCTAATGGGTGTCTTGAATATTGCGCATTATCGGCACTAAGTTTGTTTAATCCTAATTCATCAGCGACGTCTAAAAAGTTTGTTTTTTCTGTTTGAAAAAAGCCATATTTCTTAGACGCAATGTGCGCTGTTGGTTTTACTGGAAGGGATTCTTTTGGGTATTTGGTAAAAGCACCCAAAGTGGCATAACTCAACCGTAATCCTCCTTGTGTTCCTTGTTTGTCTTGAGTGAGGACTTTAAATCCATTGGCATTGCCTTCAAAATCACATAAGTCTTGAAATTCTTTTGGGCTTAATTGGTCTTTAAATTTTTGCCCAGGGCCATTTTTAAAATAGTGGCCAATGGCTTTTTCTCCAGAGTGTCCAAACGGAGGATTCCCAATATCGTGTGCCAGCGCTGCGGCCGCAACGATGGCACCAAAATCGTTGGGTTTATAGCCGTGTACTTCTTTTAGGTAGGGATGTTTTTCTAGTATTTTTACGCCTGCTTTTCTTCCTAAGGAACGTGCCACTACACTCACTTCAAGGCTGTGCGTTAACCGGGTGTGTACAAAGTCTATCGATGACAATGGGATGACCTGAGTTTTGTCTTGAAGACTTCTAAATTCAGGAGAGAAAATAATGCGATCGTAATCGACATCAAAGCCTAAACGAGTTTCGTCTTGTTCATTTCTAAGGCGTTTGTTCGTGTCTCCTTGTCGTTTCAAAGACAGTAATTGTTCCCAATTCATAGTATCTGTTATTAACCTGCAAGATAGTAATTTCAATGTTAAATAAATGTTTCTAAAAAAGAGACAAATCTAATGTAAGCTAACGTTTTGTTAATGGTTTTGTAAAAGTGATGTAACCTCATAGGCGGGTATAAATAAGATATTTGCCCTATCAATTAAAAACAATACATAAATTAAAATGAAAAAAACAATTTATTCTTTATCGGCAATTTTAGTGTTCACGTTTACGGGGTGTATGAGTAGTGATGATGCTCCTATTATTGCGGCACCAATAGAAGATAATGTCCTTTCTGTTTCAGGAGAAATTTCTGAAAGTACCACTTGGACCAATAATAATATTTACGTCCTTAACCAAAAAGTAGTAGTATCTAGCGGAGTTGTATTAACTATTCAAGCGGGTACTATTATTAAAGGAACGGAAGGAACCGGTTCTTTGGCTTCTGCACTTATTATTGCTAAAGGCGGAAAATTAAATGCGGTCGGAACCTCGACATCGCCAATCATATTTACTTCTATTAACGACAATATTGCAATTGGTCAAACTGCAGGAACAAACCTCAATGAAACAAACTCTGGACTTTGGGGTGGCTTAATTGTGTTAGGAGATGCGCCTTGTTCATTTTCAGGGGATGTAGAAACCTTACAAATTGAAGGGATTCCAGCCGACGACACTTTTGGTCTTTATGGCGGAAATAATGCAACTGATAATTCTGGTGTGTACCAATACATTTCAATACGTCACGGTGGTGCATTGATTGGAGAAGGAAATGAGATTAATGGATTAACTCTTGGTGGGGTTGGTTCTGGGACCGTCATCGAAAATATTGAAGTGGTTGGAAATGTTGATGACGGAATCGAGTTTTTCGGAGGAACAGTCAATGCTTCAAACCTCTTAGTGTGGGCGCAAGGGGACGATGCTTTAGACATCGATCAGGCTTATTCGGGGACAATTAATAATGCAGTCGTTGTGTTGGGAACAAATTCGGACCATGCTTTTGAAATTGATGGACCTGAAGGCTCTGCAACTGGATCCTTTTCATTAACCAATGTTACTATTATTGGAAACCAAATTACCGAAGATGGCGAATATGCAGACTACCGTTCTAATGCGATGGGATCCACAGAAAATATATATGCATACGGATTCAAATCTTCTTCTGATATAGAATTAGATAACGATGGTGTCGCAACAAACTATAATAATGGGCTTTTAAGCTTTGGAACTTGGGAAATTGTAGTACCAACTGGAGTTGAAAATGCTTCAGATGTCTTTGTAAACAAGGCATCAACAGTTACTGTAACCGACTTTGGATCTACGGCTACTGCAATTTCGCAAGGAGCAAATACTGTTGGAGCTACCACTTCATTATTAAATTGGACATACGCAAATACTAAAGCAGGTTTAGGATTTTAATTCGAACTCAAAACATAACAAATCAACTACAATTGCTTGCCTTGATTCGTAAGCAATTGTTTCGTGTTTAAACACATACTATGAAAAACTACAGACTAATAACGCTTTTACTGACAACTTTTGTGACGCTTCATTTAACAGCGCAATCTGGTAAAATTGTTGGTACCATTACAGACGGCGAATATAATGAGCCTATGGCTTTTGCCAATGTATTGATTAAAGACACAACCTCTGGAACTACTTCTGATTTTGATGGCAAATACCAGCTTGAGATTTCTGAAGGAAGTTACACTTTGATTTTCTCCTATATTGGATATCAAAGTGTTGAAATTTCTGAGGTCGTTGTAACAGCAAATTCAGATGTCAACGTAGATGTCACGCTTAACACAAATTCATTAGATGCCATAATTATTACAACCTCCGTAAGGAAAAATACAGAATCCGCTGTTTTAAACTTACAAAGAAAATCGATCACTTTATTGGATGGACTATCTGCACAAAGTATTAAAAGCAGTGGTGCTGGCAATGTCGCAAGTGCGATTAAAAGTGTGCCGGGAGTTTCGATACAAGGCGGCAAGTATGTGTATGTTAGAGGGTTGGGAGATCGGTATACAAAATCCATTCTCAATGGCGTTGATATTCCAGGATTAGACCCGGATCGAAATACAATTCAAATGGATGTTTTTCCAACATCTATTTTGGAAAATGTGATTGTAGTTAAATCTGCTGCTGCTGAATATCCTGCAGATTTTACAGGCGGTGTTATTGATATTGTGACCAAAGACTATCCAAGTAAAAAGTCTTTTTCGTTTTCTTTAGGGACTTCTTATAATCCTAACATGCATTTGAATTCAAACTATTTAAGTTATACTGGTAGTAGAACAGATTGGCTAGGGTATGATGATGGCATGAGAAAAAGACCTGTGAACCGATATCAACCAATTCCAGGAACGTTTACTAATTCGTCACTTTTAACAGCGTTAACAGGTGCTTTCAATAAAGAATTAACGGCTAAAAGAACAAACAGTGGTGTTAATTATGATTTTGGGTTTACCGCAGGAAATCAATATAGGGTTGGAGATGACAAACTAGGGTATCAATTATCATTCTCGTATAAAAATAAAACAGAGTTTTACGACAACAGAGTCGATGGAACTTACATGAGAGACCAAAATAATTCCTCTAATAACAATCTTTTAGCCACACGGACCACATTAGGAGAAGTTGGTGTGAATTCTATTTTACTAAATCTTTTAACTGGGATTGTATACAAACGTGAAAATTCAAAGTATAAATTTAACTTTCTGCACATCCAAAACGGTGAGAGTACTGCTGGAAAGTATGAACAACAACTGGCGCAAGCAGGCGGTGGAAGTGGATTTGAACCGATTACAAAAGATGCGTTGCTTTATACCGAAAGATCAATTACAAATATTTTGTTAGGGGGTAAACATTCGTTTGGTGAAAGTGACTGGCAAGTGGATTGGAAACTGTCTCCATCTTTATCAAAAGTATATGACAAAGACCATCGAATTACGCCGTTAAGAGTCACTCAAGAAGGCAACTATATGATTAGTCCTAGTGCGTCAAGTTTTCCCATAAGAATATGGAGAACACTTGAAGAAATAAACCTGGTAGGGAAAATTGATCTGAACAAAAAATACACACTATTTGAACGTCCCGCAAAAGTAAAATTTGGAAGCGGTTACACCTATAGGTTTAGAGATTTCAAAATTGATGATTATACCTTTACGGTCACAAATCCACTCACCGGACTCTCTGTTGAAAACGGAGATGCAGACACCTTATTGTCGGAGGAAAATCTTTGGACCCCCTCTTCAGGAAGTGGCACACATTTGGTGACTGGTGATCGCTTTGAGCAAGCCAATGCCTATGAAGGTGAACAACGAATTTTGGCAGCATATGCTTCAAATGAATTTAGTGTGACAGAGAAACTAAAAACCGTGATTGGGATCCGAGCAGAGTTATTTCAAACATATTATACCGGCCAAAACCAAGCAGCAACTGAAGTGTATGAAAACGCTAAAATTATTGACAGATTGGACCTATTCCCATCGGCAAATATAATTTACAGCTTAACTGAAATCGAAAACTTAAGAGGCTCGTATTCGCGTACAACGGCGAGACCCTCTTTTAAAGAAGCCTCTAAAAGTCAAATTTTTGATGCCATAACAAACCGTCTTTTTATTGGGAACATAGCCTTAACCCCATCTTATATTAATAATTTTGATGTTCGGTATGAGCGTTTTGGCGAAGAAGGTGAAATGGTTGCGTTTAGTGGGTTTTACAAAGATTTTACAGATCCAATTGAATTGACATTTTACGAATCGGCACCGGACCAAATTACCCCAAAAAACCTTGGATCGGCCAAAGTTTACGGCATCGAATTTGAATTCAGAAAGTCCTTAGGGTTTATTTTAGAGGACTTAAATAAATTGAGGTTTAACATCAATGCGTCCTATATTAAATCTGAATTATCAATGAATATCGATGAATATAACCGACGTGTCTTAGCCGCAAGAGACGGAGAATCTATTGATCCCACAAGAGAGCTACAAGGACAGTCGCCATACCTTATTAATTCAGGAATAAATTACATCAATACTGATTTAGGCCTTCAAACTGGCTTGTTTTTTAATGTCCAAGGAAAAACATTGGAAGTCGTTGGAACCGGAATTGTGCCAGACGTTTACACAAAACCCTTTAATAGTTTGAACTTCACATTCAACAAAAGTTTTGGTGAGGATAAAAAGTCAACGATTGATGTAAAGATCTCTAATGTACTTGACAGTAAAAGAGAAAGTGTGTACGAATCCTATAATACATCAGCTAAAACATTTTCGATGTACCAACCCGGAACCGAAATATCTGTCGGTTATTCTTATAAATTTTAATTGAATTAGTCACTCGATTTAAAACATAAAAAGCGCCCAATTGGGCGCTTTTTATGTTTTATTAAAATGTATTTACTTCATGGTAATTGCAAGTTCAGATTTGTGGTCCCATTCATTTACACTCGTGATGGTAGAATCTACAAAATCAACTTCTTTTAGAGCATTTTCAGTCCAAAAAAACCATTTTCCTGTTTTGATTCCGTCTTGATAAGTTCCCTGTGACAATTTATTTCCTGTGAAATCATAGCTGGTCCAAAGTCCGTCTAATTTACCGTTGACATTAAAGGCACCCTCTTGTTGAACGGTACCGTTGTCATAAAAATAGGTCGCTACAGTCACATCTCCTTTAACTTCTAATTTTGGCTGGATCGTACTTTGAGAAAAAGCGTTGGCTCCAACGAATACGAGTACAATTAATATATATCTTTTCATGATAAGCTGTGTTATGGTTGTAATTAAAAATTAAAATTACAAAAATATTTACACAAAATCAACATTTAGTTTACATTAAATTAACATTGGAGGTTTTAAACCCTTAAGATAGATGTTTGAAAACTAAATAAGCATAACTGTATTACTGACCTAAATGATATTAATAATTCCTTAATATTAGCCTTACGTTTAGGTCATGTTTAATTGCAATCTTTATAATGTCTTAAGACACACAAAGAATGTCATTATCATATATTAGTTTTTGTCGACTAAAAGAAGGATGACTTCTAAAAAGCTGCCCTTGGCCAGGCAGCTTTTTTTTGATTTTAAAATAACGTTTAGGATACGTTTTGGTAACATTAGTGTAAGTTATTTGTGGTCGACAAAAACTAATACAATTATTATGATTACCAGAATTTTATCACTTGCAATCTGCCTGTTTGTAGTATCGACAGCACATTCTCAAGAAGTAAATGCACCAAAATTTGGAAAAGGACTTTTTAACCTCGTAGGGCAAGACAGTACTTGGACCATGAAAGTTGGTCTGAGAATGCAACTCCGTGGCAGTTCAACCTGGGAAGAAAACGAAAAAAGTGAAGCTAGTTTTTTAGCTAGAAGAGCTCGTTTAAAGTTTGATGGTTACGCCTATTCTCCAAAATTAAAATACAAAATAGAGCTTGGACTCTCAAACAGGGATCTTTCTGGAGCGTCCCAATATACAAGTAATGCACCCCGGTATATTTTAGACGCCGTATTGCAATGGAATTTTTATCAAAATTTTGAACTATGGTTTGGGCAAACAAAATTACCTGGAAATAGAGAGCGTGTTATTTCATCTGGAAATCTACAACAAGTAGATCGTTCATTATTAAACAGTCGTTTTACAATTGATCGTGATTTCGGATTTCAGCTTAGGCATCATTTTAAACTAACAGATACATTTGTTGTTAAAGAAATAATTTCTATCGCTCAAGGCGAAGGAAGAAATATCACCACAGGAAACCTTGGGGGCCATCAATATACAGGGCGAATAGAATTTCTGCCTTTTGGGAACTTCTCAAGTAAAGGTGATTACAAAGGCAGTGATTTGAAACGAGAAGCCCAACCAAAATTGGCAATTGGCGTGAGTTATGACCACAATAACAATGCTGTAAAAAACAGAAGTAATCAAGGGTCGTATATGACGATTGATGGCGTTGAGGACGCATATTTCGAGACCAACATCAATACTGTTTTTGTAGACGCGATGTTTAAATATGATGGCGTTTCGTTAATGGCAGAATATTCTGACAGAACTGCTTCGGATGCTTTCGCAAAAAACAGTGACGGCTCGTTAACTGGCGATGCAGTTCAGGTAGGGAACGGACTAAATTTACAAATGGGGTATCTTTTTAATAACGACATCGAACTATCTGGAAGATATACCCACATTGAATTAGACAAGACTATAACAGGAAAAAACCCGGAGCGTCAATACACCTTGGGACTCTCTAAATACATTGTAGGTCATAAATTAAAAATTCAAACCGATATTAGTCATTTGGAAGTGACTAACGGAAACTCAAAATTAATGTATCGCCTTCAGGTAGATATTCATTTCTAAAAACATAACATTAGCTTAACTTTACAGACCAAAAGTCTTTCGAAATTAGCTAAATAATTCAAACTAAATTATGGAAAATATTTATTTATATATGATTATTGCTTTGGCCTTTTTGGCGATCGCAGATCTAGTTGTTGGAGTCAGTAATGATGCGGTGAATTTTTTAAATTCAGCGATTGGTTCCAAAGCAATTTCATTTAAAACCATCATGGTTGTGGCGAGTATTGGCGTGGCCGTTGGAGCTATTTTCTCCAGTGGAATGATGGAGGTTGCACGTAAAGGAATTTTTAATCCTGGTGAATTTATGTTCGATGAGATCATGATTATTTTTATGGCGGTAATGATCACCGATATTCTACTTTTGGATTTTTTCAACTCTCTGGGAATGCCGACCTCAACCACCGTTTCGATTGTGTTTGAATTATTGGGAGCAGCAGTAGCGATGGCCTTAATTAAAATTGGCGCAAATGGTGGTGACTTTAGTGAAGTTATCAATTATATAAATACTTCCAAAGCATCCCAAATTATATTTGGAATACTGTTATCCGTGTTCGTTGCATTTTCTATAGGAGCGATGGTACAATGGGTTTCAAGACTATTATTGTCCTATGATTTTCAAAAGAAAGCAAGTTGGGTTGGTGCTCTTTTTAGCGGAATTGCGCTTACGGCAATTACCTACTTCATATTTATGAAAGGACTTAAGGGCACTTCGTATGCCAAACAATCCTTTGATATTATTGGAGGAGGTACCGTAAAAGATTTTTTAGAAAATGAAGTTCTTTCAATAGTATTCGTTAGTTCGATACTGTGGTCATTACTCTCTTATTTTCTAATTGTAGTCGTTAAAACAAATATCTATAAACTGATCATTATTGTTGGGACTTTTGCCTTGGCATTGGCCTTTGCTGGTAATGATTTAGTTAATTTTATTGGGGTTCCTGTTGCGGCCTATAATGCTTTCTTAGAATGGTCAGCTTCTGGAGTTTCAGCCTCTGAGTTTCCAATGGATGTTTTAGCATCTAAAGTACCAACTAATAACTGGTTATTGTTTGGAGCGGGAATGGTCATGGTGATTACTTTATGGTTTTCAACAAAGGCGAAAAATGTGGTTAAAACATCCTTAGACCTGTCAAGTCAAGGCGAAACTAAAGAACGATTTCAGCCAAATGCTTTATCGCGTGGTTTTGTAAGACTTGCAATGGGGGCTTCAAATTTAACCGCTCGTGTTTTACCAACGTCTTGGCAAGCAAAAATTGAAACTCAGTTTGAACAACCTGTCATCAAATTAACAAGCAATAAAGTACATGAATTGCCCGCTTTTGATTTAGTAAGAGCGGCAGTAAACTTAATGGTTGCGGCTGTTTTAATCTCAATAGCGACTTCTTATAAATTACCTCTATCTACAACCTACGTGACATTTATGGTTGCTATGGGAACTTCATTAGCCGATAGAGCTTGGAGTGCAGAAAGTGCTGTGTATCGTGTCGCAGGCGTTGTGAATGTTATTGGGGGTTGGTTTTTTACGGCCTTTAGTGCTTTTAGTGCTGCGGCTTTAGTTGCTTATTTATTAAACTTGAACCTAGAGGTGATGTTTCCAATACTACTTTTAACAGCGATCGTATTGCTTATTAGAAGTTCAATTGTTCATAGCAAAAAGACCAAAGAAATAGCATCGGATGACCGTTTGAAAAAAACCGAAAGCAGCTCTGTTCAAGGAGTGATTACCGAAAGTGCTGAAAACATTGCCAACGTTCTAAAACGTGGTAAGAAAATTTATGCAGCTGCATTTAACGGACTTGCACAGCAAGATTTAGATGCACTTAAAAAGAACAAAAAACAAATCATTAAACTTTCTGATGAGGTTGATGATTTAAGAGACAATATCTTTTACTTTATTAAGAACTTAGATGAGTCAAGTGTCGGAGCTAGTAACTTTTATATTCTAATTTTGGGGTACTTACAAGATATGACACAGTCACTTACTTACATTACCAAAGTGAGTCATAAACACGTTAACAACAATCACAAAAAATTAAAATTCAATCAAATTAAAGAACTGAGTCAAATTAATGATTCAATACAGCAATTATTTTCTGATGCAATGCAGGCGTTCAAATCTGGATCTTTTGAAAAAATTGAGTCAATTATTAATAGTAAAAATGAGATTTCGACCATCCTTAAATCTAATATTGAAATTCAGGTTAAACGAACAAGAACGGAAGAATCGAGTCCAAAAAACACGACGCTTTACTTTAGTTTGTTATTAGAGACCAAAGACTTGTTAAATGCGACTACAGGTTTATTGGAAGAATATCATACGGAATATGACAGTAGTGTAAAGCCGGCTACTCTTAGTGATGATAATGAATAACTCACTTAAGTTCACGACACAAAAAAAGCACCTAATTAATTAGGTGCTTTTTTTATATCAAGTGCTTGTATTAAGATCCACACATGAGGCAATCATCGCCTTCGGTTTCCTTTGCTTGTTCAATCAAAGCTTTCATTTCTTCTGCAGACATTGGCTCAACTTCAACTGAGGGTGCGTCTTTAGAAAATTTTTCAGCCGTTTTTGCTGCTTTCTCTTGCTGTTTTTCTATTACAGTTGCCTCTACTTCTGCTACTTCAACAGCTTCTGGTTGAGGTACTGCTTCTGCTTTTTTATTATCTAAAGTGAATTTTATAGCATCGACTGCACTCTTGGTTCTTAAGTAGTACATTCCTGTTTTTAGACCGCTTTTCCAAGCGTAAAAATGCATGGACGTTAGTTTGGCCATTGTGGCACCTTCCATAAATAAATTTAAAGATTGTGATTGATCTATAAAGTAACCACGCTGACGCGACATATCAATAATATCTTTCATACTCAATTCCCAAACAGTTTTGTACAGTTCTTTAATGTCTTGTGGAATCACATCTACATGTTGAATGGACCCGTTAGCACGCATGATGTCTTGTTTCAAGCTTTCATTCCACAGTCCTAGTTCAACTAAGTCTTCTAAAAGGTGTTTGTTGACAACAATGAATTCTCCTGAAAGTACACGACGCGTATAAATGTTTGAGGTATATGGCTCAAAACATTCGTTGTTACCAAGAATCTGAGAGGTACTTGCAGTCGGCATTGGCGCGACTAAAAGTGAGTTTCGAACACCATTTTCAAGGACTTGCTCGCGCAGTTTGCCCCAATCCCAAAGTCCGCTTAAATCCTCGTCTTTAAGTCCCCATAGGTTGTGTTGAAATTTTCCTTCACTAATTGGAGAGCCTTCATAGGTTTGATAAGGACCATCTTCTGTGGCTTCTTCCATAGAAGCGGTGACTGCAGCGTAATAAATCGTTTCAAAAATATCTTGATTCAGTTGTTTTGCTTCATCACTTGTGAAGGGCATTCTCAATTTAATAAAAGCATCCGCCAACCCTTGAACACCAATGCCTATAGGACGGTGTCTAATATTTGAATTTTCGGCTTCAATTACTGGGTAGTAATTTCGGTCGATGACTTTATTTAAGTTTCGGGTCACACGTTTGGTAATCTTAAATAATTCTTGGTGATCGAATTTGCCGTCTTTAATAAACATTGGCAAAGCAATCGATGCAAGGTTACAAACAGCAACTTCATCTGGTGATGTGTATTCTATAATTTCAGTACAAAGGTTTGAGGAACGAATAGTTCCTAAATTTTTCTGATTCGATTTACGGTTTGCAGCATCTTTATAGAGCATATATGGAGTTCCGGTCTCAATTTGAGATTCGGTGATTTTTTCCCACAGCTCTCTAGCTTTGATGGTTTTACGACCTTTCCCTTGCGCTTCATACCCTAAGTAAAGCGTTTCAAATTCTTCACTGTGAACGTCGGCCAATCCTGGGCACTCATTCGGACACATGAGAGTCCAAGTCGAATCTTCTTGAACACGCTCCATGAACAAATCTGGAATCCACATGGCATAGAATAAGTCTCTTGCACGCATTTCTTCTTTACCATGATTTTTCTTTAAATCGAGAAAATCAAAAATATCGGCATGCCACGGTTCTAAATAAATCGCAAAACTTCCTTTTCGTTTTCCACCACCTTGGTCAACATAACGAGCTGTATCATTAAATACACGAAGCATTGGTACAATCCCATTACTTGTGCCGTTAGTTCCTGCAATATAACTTCCAGTTGCTCTAATATTGTGCATTGCCAGTCCTATTCCACCTGCAGATTGTGAGATTTTGGCGGTCTGTTTCAACGTATCGTAAATTCCATCGATACTATCGTCTTTAGCCGTCAATAAAAAACAAGATGACATTTGAGGTTTTGGGGTTCCAGCGTTAAATAAGGTGGGCGTTGCATGTGTAAAATACTTTTTAGACATGAGCTCATACGTCTCAATAGCCGAATCTAGATCATTTAAATGAATTCCTATAGAAACCCGCATCAACATATGTTGAGGGCGCTCTGCAATGATTCCATTTAATTTCAAAAGGTAGGATCGTTCCAAAGTTTTGAATCCAAAGTAATCATAGCCAAAATCACGATTGTAAATAATCGTAGAATCGAGTTTGTCTTTGTTTTCGATGATGACGTTATAAACTTCATCAGACAATAAGGGCGCATCCTTTCCTGTTCGTGGGTTTACATAAGTGTATAAATCATGCATGACTTCGCTAAAAGTCTTTTTCGTGTTTTTATGTAAGTTAGAGACCGAAATCCGCGCTGCAAGTCGTGCATAGTCTGGGTGTGCAGTGGTCATTGTTGCTGCAACTTCTGCGGCAAGGTTATCTAATTCACTGGTAGTAACCCCGTCATAAAGTCCCTCAATAACGCGCATCGCCACTTTTAAAGGATCGACTAATTCATTTAAACCATAGCAAAGTTTTCGAACTCTCGCTGTGATTTTATCGAACATGATTTCTTCTTTTCTGCCGTCTCTTTTTAGTACAAACATTAGTTTTTTTATTGTGCTTTTTTGATGCGCCTCAAAAAAGCGGTTAGTTAGTTAGCCTAGTGATATTTGAGTGACCTCAAATACTTAGTTTTTTTGTGTTTGAAGCTCTGTTTAGGAACCTCAAAAAATTGGTTTATGAAAAACGAATTTAAAAATCCGTTTTAAGTTCTTCTTCTAGTTATTTGACTAGAATTCAGAATCGAAACTGTACTTGTTGGTGTCCTCTTCTTCATTGTTGAGAACGCCTGCCTTTTGATATTCGGAGACTCTTTTTTCAAAGAAATTAGTTTTTCCTTGAAGTGAAATCATGTCCATAAAATCAAATGGATTTGATGTATTGTATTCTTTTTCGCAATCCAGCTCTTGTAATAAGCGATCGGTTACAAATTCTAAATACTGAGACATCAATTTTGAATTCATACCAATCAAACTTGCTGGTAAGGATTCTGTAATAAATTCTCTTTCAATATTTAATGCATCTAGCAATATTTCTCTGATGCGTTCTTTAGGGACTTTATTAATGAGGTGTTTGTTGTGTAAGTGGACTGCAAAGTCAGCATGCACACCTTCATCTCTTGAAATTAATTCATTTGAAAAGGTCAACCCCGGCATCAACCCACGCTTTTTTAACCAGAAAATAGAACAAAATGCCCCTGAAAAGAAAATGCCTTCAACCGCTGCAAACGCAATCAATCGCTCTGCAAAGCTTGGAGATTCTATCCATTTAAGTGCCCAGTCGGCTTTTTTCTTGATGGCAGGAAAGTTGTCTATTGCGTTAAATAATTTGTCTTTTTCAACTTCATCTTTCACATAAGTATCAATCAAAAGCGAATAGGTTTCGCTATGAATGTTTTCCATCATGATTTGGAATCCGTAGAAGAATTTTGCTTCGCTGTATTGAACTTCGTTGACAAAGTTTTCTGCTAAATTTTCATTGACGATGCCATCACTTGCTGCGAAAAACGCTAGGATATGCTTAATAAAATAACGCTCATCGTCATTTAGTTTTGTAGCCCAATCCGTTAAATCTTGATGTAAATCAATTTCTTCAGCCGTCCAAAAACTCGCTTCTGATTTTTTATACCATTCCCATATATCATGGTGTTGGATTGGAAAAATTACGAATCGGTCCTTGTTTTCTTGTAAAATTGGTTCTACCTGCGACATCTAAATGAAAAATTAAATTTTGAATTAAAAAAATACACGTTTAAGTGGTTAACAAAGATTTAAAATTGTTGGGTTAAATGAAAGTCATTTTTATAAACATTGCCTATGAGTTCTTAACAACGAGTAGCTTTTTTCCTACAATAAATTTTGAACACTTACAGCGTAAACCTCTAATAAACAGGTATTTACAACGTCCTTCTCTCTTAGGATAAAATGAAGCATTAAGGCTAATTAAAAACAAGAATTTTTATGAAATTGAAAAATCAACACAAAAAGTGATTCCATTTTGCGGTCTCTTTCTTAAGGATGCTGTTAATGGGATTTTACTTGTGCTTTAGTGCTACTTGTTCTAACTCAGCATACCAATCGGCGCCGAACTTGCGGATGAGGGCCTCTTTTACAAATTTATAAACAGGAACTTGAAGTTCTTTGCCTAACGAACAGGCGTCATCACAAATTTCCCAATGGTCATAATTGACCGCAGAAAACTCCGTATAGTCTTTTACACGAACAGGGTATAAATGACAAGAGACTGGTTTTTTCCAATCGACTTCGCCTTGATTGTATGCTTCTTCAATTGCACACAAAGCGGTTTGTTTTTCATCAAAAATAACATAGGCACAATCGGCACCATTAATTAAAGGCGTTTCAAGCTCTCCATCTTGGGTAACAACATGGGTGCCTTGCGCTTCAATCGCATCGATACTTATTTGTCTGAGGTAAGGTTTTATAATTGGGTAGATGTCCTTTAATCTGGTCGCTTCGTTAGGTTCTAACGGGGCTCCAGCATCACCATCAATGCAACAAGCGCCTTTGCAGGCACTCAGATTACATATAAAATCTTTCTCGATAATATCCTCAGACACTATGGTTTTTCCTATTTGAAACATGTGGCAAATATACTGTTAATTGTGAACATTTTAAACGTAAATAATCGCTCAAAATAAACTTGTGAATATCATTTTTTTTTTCACCTTTGCATAAATATAATTTGTAATCATGGCTTTGGATTTTAAAGAAATTTTAACGGCATTTATGGTCCTTTTTGCGGTAATTGACATCGTAGGAAACATTCCAATTATTATTGATTTACGTAAAAAAGCAGGACACATTCAAAGTGAAAAAGCTTCGGTAATTGCGGGAATCATTATGATTCTATTTCTATTTCTTGGAGATAGTATTCTCAAACTTGTTGGCATTGATGTGCATTCTTTTGCCGTGGCTGGTGCGTTTATTCTATTTTTTATCGCACTTGAAATGATTCTCGGAATCACTTTATATAAACAAGAAGAAGGGGCGAGTATGAATGCCTCTATATTTCCATTGGCATTTCCGTTAATTGCTGGCCCTGGAAGTTTGACGACTCTCCTTTCCTTAAAATCTGAATTTCATACAGAAAACATCATTATTGCAGTGATTGTTAATGTGTTTGTGATTTATATAGTACTAAAGACCTCATCGCGCATCGAGCGTTTCATTGGTCAAAATGGGATTAATATTATCCGAAAAATATTTGGGGTTGTACTTTTAGCAATTGCTGTGAAACTATTTACTTCTAATATTAAATTTTTATTATAGATATGCGATTCTTAACTTATTTACTATCAGTACTGGCGCTTGGAATAATTGTGTTTAATTGCACTAAAATTGATTTTGATACGCCGTTTGAAAACGACAGCTATACGGCCATCATCACCGCTATCTCAGCAGGGTGTGCCATTCTAATTTTAACCATCCTTCGAGTGGTTAAAAAGATCGATCGCACAGTGAAAGAAAAATCTTAATTTGGTATTAGGTCTGCTTCTAAATCCATCACTTTGGTGAGCATTGGGTCAGTAGGACTCACTACTTTTGCCGCAGTATTATCTCCAAAAAGCTGTTTTGAAAATGCAGATTTCAACAGTGTTTTAATAGGTATTTCATACGCACTTAAAGCCTTAGCGTCTAGTTTTGAAGCCTCTATAAAATAAGTTACAAATTGCTGATAAACTAAATCTGAAATTTCAAAGGTACTCAAAAACTGAGATTCAGAAAACGACGCATAGTGTGAACGTTGTTTATCTAAGTGCTCAAAAACAAAAAAGTCCATAAGGCCTGCAACCCTTAAAAACGCGACAAGATCACTATTGAAGTCGCTGTTTTGTGGCACATAAATATCCGGAATAATCCCACCGCCGCCGTAAACGATCTTACCTTTAGGAGTTGTGAACTTAAGACTATCTGGGGTCGTATCTGAGTGTAGCGTATCTTCACCACTAATGTCTAAGCGCTGATAGAAGGAATTATAATACGCTTCTGAGCCGTTTGCATAGGAACGCTGTATGGAACGACCTGTAGGGGTATAGTATCTAGAAGTAGTCAGTCGAATGGCACTGCCATCGCCCAAATCCATTTCTCGCTGAACTAATCCTTTCCCAAAAGAACGGCGTCCTAGAATAGTTCCTTTGTCATTGTCTTGAAGTGCTCCTGCAATAATTTCACTAGCAGATGCAGAGTTTTCATTGATTAGCACATATACCGATGCTTGTTCAAAGCGACCCATTTCTGTCGCATAGCTTTCGTTTACCTGGTTAGACTTATTTTTAGTGAACAGAATGAGTTTACCATCTTCTAAAAATTCATCGGCGATCTTTTCAGCGATATGCAAAAATCCACCTGAATTATCCCGAAGATCCAACACTAAATTTATGGCACCTGCTGCTATTAAATCCTCGACTGCGTCTTCAAATTCTAAATACGTGCTTTCAGCAAAACGAGTAATTTTAATATAACCTAACGTTGAACTCATCATATAAAACGACTCTACACTTTTGATGGGTACTTCGGAACGAGTAATTTCGAAATCTAATAAACTATCGACGTCTGCCCGCTTAATTTGTAATCGAACTTTTGAGTTTTTTTTTCCTCTTAATTTCTGAACTACTTTGTCTTGACTCCAAAACACACCATGAATCGTATCATTATCTGCCATTAAAATACGGTCGCCTGCAATAATTCCGGCACGAAAACTTGGCCCACCTTCTATAGGACGAATGACGGCAATCGTATCCTTATAGCTGTAGAAACTGACCCCAATTCCAATAAAATCTCCTTTCATATTTTCTGTGACCGCCGCTAAATCTTGTTTTGGTATATAGGTTGAGTGTGGATCAAGATTTTGTAAAACCTGGTCGATCACGCCTTCAACAATACTGTCTGTGTCCACTGGATCCACATACTCATATTCTAAATAATCGATAAGTCGGTTTAGTTTTTGTTTACTTGTATTGGTTCTTGTGAATGTATTGGAGGAATTGACACTTACTTTATCCCCGATATAGATTCCTAGCGCCAGCACGGCTCCGATCAAAAATGGAAGATGTTTTGGGTTTAATGACATGGAATCACAACGTTAGTAATTCGACTTGGATTCCGGCTTTTTCTAAAAACTCAACTCCAGAAAGGTCTTTATAAGCTTCACAATAAACTACTCTAGTTATCCCTGCTTGGTGAATCAGTTTGCTACAACTCTGACATGGCGACAATGTGATATATAAGGTGGAGCCTGTACACGATTGCGTGGAGGATGCAACCTTTAATATGGCATTTGCCTCGGCATGTAACACATACCATTTGGTATACCCTTCTTCGTCTTCACAAAAATTTTCAAAACCCGTAGGAGTTCCATTATATCCATCTGAAATAATCATACGATCTTTAACAATGATCGCACCAACTTGTTTACGTTTACAAAACGATAATTTCCCCCATTCTAAAGCCATTTTTAGATAAGCTTTGTCGTATTTAAGTTGCTTTTGTGTCGACATAAATGGATTGTGTTTAATTTTTTTAAGGCCCTAAAACGACTCGATATTTAATTACAATTATTAATTAAGAAAATAGAGGACTGTTGAATATCAGTGGGAGCATTAGCCCAATTACAACTGAAGAAATTACCATGACCCAATCTCTCAATGAAAACCTGAAAATGGTTTGCCCTAAGAATCCTAAAAACAAAATGCAAAAAACAATTACAAATTGTCCAACTTCAATTCCTAACGCAAATTCTAAAATTGACAAAAGGGTGCTTTCACTAGAACTGACTAGGGATTCAAACGCATTGGCAAATCCTAATCCATGGATGAATCCAAAAAATAAGACCAAACTAAATAGGATCACTGGATTGCCGTATTTGGAAGATTTACCCGCAGTAAATACATTGTAAATCGCCATAATAATAATTGTAAAAGGAATTAACCACTCGGTTACATTCGCTTTTAAATTTATAATATCATACACGCCTAACAACAAACTAAGGGTGTGCCCAAGGGTAAACGATGATACTAATAACAAGAGTCGTTTCCAATCTATAAAAAAATAAGGAACGGTAAGTACGACTAAAAACAAAATATGGTCATAGCTTTTGAAGCTAACAATATGGTAAAGTCCTAATTCTAAAAATTTCAAAAAGCTGTCCAGCATAGGTTGGTTGTTATATTGACTTCAAAGTTAATAAAATTAATTAGTAATAGCGGCAGGCTGAATGAAAGTTAAGGGGTTTCAAAAATTTCAAGTCCGCAATCCAAAAAAGCTTTATAATCCGCTTCGTTTGGCGTATAGCCAACAGGGTTATTTAAAATAGTTTTGCCATCTGGGCTCAATAACACATAATAGGGTTGGGAATTCGACTTGAAAAATTGGGTTTGAAAATGGGCCCATTTATGTCCATAATTTTCTAATACTCGAGCACCACCGCCTAGGCGTTCCACGGTTAACTTTTGATTTTCAGGCAATTCTTTTTTATCATCTACATATAGAGAAATCAATACATAGTCGTTTTCAAAATAAGGTTTGATGGACGCTTTGGGCCAGATGTGTTCTTCCATTTTACGGCAGTTTACACAGGCATACCCTGTGAAATCGAGTAAAATTGGTTTGTTAACTTTTTTAGCATATGCGACTCCTTCTTTTAAATCTTTAAAACATTCAAAGTTATTTGGACAGTCATTTGGATATAAAAAACTATAACCCACAGGCGGCGCCAAACCACTTAACAATGTTAAGGGGGTGAATGTTTGCGTTTCTTTATTAACTTTAAAACCAGATCCTAAATAGATGACAAATGCCAAAACAAGCAACCCAGAACTGATTCTGAAAAAAGACAGTTTTTTTAAAGGTGAATCATGCGGGAATTTTATTTTCCCAAACACATAGAGGGTCAGTCCGGCAAACACAAGAATCCAGATTCCTAAAAAGACTTCAATTTTAAGGATTCCCCAATGTTTCACTAAATCGGCATTCGATAAAAATTTAAAGGCTAAGGCTAGTTCTAAGAATCCTAAAACTACTTTTGTGGTGTTGAGCCATCCGCCTGATTTCGGAAGGGCTTTTAACATGTTTGGAAACATGGCAAACAATGCAAAAGGTAAGCCAAGAGCCACTCCAAAACCACCCATTCCAGCGGTGAGCTGCCAAGCACCTCCATCTGCAGAAAGAGAGCCTGCAAGTAGGGATCCAAGAATAGGGCCGGTACATGAAAAGGACACGATCGATAAGGTTAGTGCCATAAAAAAGACGCCTAAAATTCCGCCAATACCTTCACCCCTACTAGTCGAGTTGGTCCAGGTTGATGGCAGGGTTAGTTCGTAATATCCAAAGAATGAAAATGCGAAAAATATAAATATGATAAAGAAAATGACATTCAACCAAACATTGGTTGAGATTTCATTTAAAATATCGGGATTCACAGAGTCCAAAAGATGAAATGGAATGCTTAATACCACATACACCAAGACAATAAAAAACCCATATAAAATGGCTTTAGAAACGTCGCCTTTTTTATTGGCATTCCCCCCTTTTTTGGTGAAAAAACTCACCGTTAAGGGGATCATTGGAAATACACAAGGCGTTAAAAGGGCTAATAAACCGCCTAGAAATCCTAAACCAAAAATCTTCCACAATGAATTGCTGGAAGCCTTTATGTCTAGAGATAAAGAATTTAATTGAGTGTTACACTTGACGGTCGCTTTTGACAGAGATCCTGGCGCCATCCCATATAATATTTGATTGGCATTCTCAGAGAGTTCGGAGTCGGACATTGGGGTCCCGCCTACAATTACAAATCCTGTTTCGTCGGAATAGTCAAAGGTGAATGGGTTGTCGGGTTTATAGGTGCATTTTGAATCATCACAAGTCATGAAGTCAATATTCCCACGCATGGTGAAAGCCGATGATTTAACACGCACTCGTTGTTTAAAAACTGCTTTATCGTAAAACTTTGAAACCACCATTTCAAACACGGGATCGTGTTGAGTGACTTTATTTGCGTCCGATTCCATCACCGTTTCAATACGTTCAAAACCAGGTGAGGATTCAAACGAAAAAAGGGTTGGTAAGGGGCCGCCTTCTTCAACAAATTGAGAATAAAGCGCCCAATGGGGATCCATTTTTGCAACAAAAACAAGGGTATACTCTGTATCGGTGATTTTTTCAGAACCAAATTCCCATTTAACGGGATTTAAAATCTGAGAGGACGCAGAGAAACTGATTAAAAATAATAAAAGTAGCGTGAAATTTTTCATAAATCGGGTCGCATATTAAGTGTGCAAATTAATGAAAAATTAAATTGTATTGCTATAAGTCACTATTTATGTTGATTTCGCGAATAAAACCAAAAAAACCCCGCTAAAAATAGCAGGGCTCTCTTAAGGTTTGTAAAACTTATATCACTTATTCTTTTGTGAGGTCTTTTGCATATTGAGTGACTCTAGAAATTTTCCCATCCATGTTAAAAAAGAACCATTCTACCAGTTCTTTTTCCCAGACAGTTCCGTCTTTAGAAACTCTTTTTTCTTTTGAAAACACAGTCACTCCAGATTCTGGATCTGTATTTTGAATTTTCACAGGGACTATTGAATAGACCTTCCATGAAACTTCTGATAAATCATCAAAAACTTGAGCCCAAACTTCTTTTGTCATAACTGTTTTAGTTCCTTCTGCGTCTAAAAGAACCGCATCGTCTGCAAACGCTTCACTACAGGCTGCTCCATCCATATTGTTATAATCAACAACTAACTTTTCGATCGCTTCAACCTCGCCTCTGTTTGAGAATACTAAAGGTCTTCCTGACCACTCTGAGGTGCCATCTCCAATAAATTTTCCACCGTAATTTAATCCAAAATTACTTTCTTTTTCTCTGTAAACCCACTGTCCAAACGAGGAAACTTTATTTTCCTTATTTGTGGTGAAAATTTCCATTAGGTTTAAGTTTTCTATTGAACCATCTTTAAAATTTCTATTTTCTACAGACCAAGTTAAAACCATTGTATCCTCAGAACCTTCCATTTTTACTGGAATAATCAAATATGGATCCATTGTAATGGTTTCCATCGAGCCTAAAAACTTTGTAGACCATCCCAGCGCTTTTTCAGAAAATTCTTCTGTGTAGTTAGTCATCATAGCGGTCGCGTCTTTGGCGCTATAGTCTTTAGCTATTTTTAAAACGGTTGCTACGGATTCGTCACCTCCGATTGTAAAGGATTTTCCGTTGTTTTCACCTTCTCCTAAAAAGACACCTCCAGATTGAGCACTCAAAAATAAGCTTGAACAAAAGGTAAGCGTGTAAAGTAATTTTTTCATGTTGATTTTATTAAATTGGTTATACTTGTGAATTGCAATTTAATAAAACCCGATGAATCTACGGCTCTTTATGAGATAAAATTTTATCTCTATTTCTAATGTATAAAGACTGGGTATTTTGAATAGAGACTTTAGGAGTTACCCCTTTGTTGTCCTTAAAAAACTTATATCCAGTAGAATCAAATTTATTTTCTAAGTTTCGATTACTCCAAAACATCATTTCATAAAGGACAGGATATATATCAACTCCCTTGTTTGTGAGATAGTATATTTTTGTTTTTTGATCGTGAGGAAGTTTAACAACGTTAAGCAAGCCATGATCAATTAAAAGATCCAGGCGGTTGCTTAGGATATTTGAAGCAATTTTTTCTGGTGACTTCATGAATTCGGTAAATGTTTTTTTACCTAAAAACAAGTCTCTAATAATAACAAGCGACCATTTGTCTCCGACGATGTCAAGCACACTTACTAAAGGGCACTGGGATCTGTTGGTTTTCATATTTATAAGTTTAGAGGTATGCAAACTTAACCCTTTTATCAAAAGACCTCCTTTATTTAACAGATATTTAAGTCGGGATGACAGGATTTGAACCTGCGACCACACGACCCCCAGCCGTGTACGCTAACCGGACTGCGCCACATCCCGAATAAATAGTGACTAAATTTATTGTTTTTTTTTCAGTCAAAAAAATGATCGAATTTTTATTACGATCAAAAAGAAGTGTGTCCCTTTTAATTTTTTGCTTAATTTTACAAACATGAAAAAGATTACTATACTTATCCACTGTAAGGATCAATCGGAGATTATAGCAGCGGTCACCAACTTTATTGCTTCCAAAAATGGAAACATTGTGTACATCGACCAACATGTGGATCAGGAACAAGGAGAGTTTTTTATGCGTTTGGAGGGAGAGTTTGAAAAAGCTTCCTATGATAATTCAAATTTTGAGCCCCTATTTCAGCAAAAAATCGCACTCAAGTTTAATATGAGTTGGGAACTTTACACGGCAATCTATCGCCCAAAAATGGCTCTTTTTGTATCTAAATACGACCATTGTTTGTATGATATATTAGGACGATACAAATCTGGAGAATTGGCATTAGATATCCCTATGATTGTGAGTAATCATTTAGACTTAAAACCAATTGCAGATAGTTTTGACATCCCGTTTTTTCATGTACCTGTCACCAAGGACACAAAACCAGAAGCTGAAGCCATACATCTCGAACTCTTGTCAGAACACGACATTGACTTTATTGTGTTGGCGCGTTACATGCAAATAATCCCAGAAGGGCTCATTGAAGCGTATCCGCATAAAATCATCAATATTCATCATTCGTTTCTTCCAGCATTTGTCGGAGCGAAGCCCTACCATTCTGCATACAAAAGAGGGGTTAAAATTATTGGCGCCACTTCACACTATGTGACTAAAGAACTTGATGCAGGCCCAATTATCGAGCAAGATGTGACGCGAGTCTCACACACCCATTCTATTACTGATTTGGTGTCAAAAGGACGCGATTTGGAAAAAATAGTATTATCAACAGGCATCAAATTACATCTCGATCACAAAGTGATGGTTTTTAATAATAAAACCGTTGTTTTTTCATAAAACCAATTAACTAAAACTTAATATCATGGAACAAAATAATCAACCCACAATACAAGTTACTGCGTCTGGAAAAGTCGTTGTCAATAATGCTAAAGACGTCGTTTTATTGGATGGCGAAGGAAATCCGATCGCAAAACGCAACCGATTTGCGTTGTGTAACTGCGGCAAAACACAAGACGGCCCTTTTTGTGACGGTGCGCATAAAGAGTAATCATTTTTGTTTAAACTAAAAAAAACCTCCAGATGGAGGTTTTTTTATTTTTTGTGATCAAATAAAATTACTCCCCCTCTGCCAAAACGCGTTCGGTTACATAAAACATCTGAATCTTTCCGTCTACAAAAAGAGCATCATGAACCTGACTTAGCTTTACTTCTTCCCCTTCTACGGTTAAAGTTACTCTATGCCCAGAAGTCACCCACTGACGTAATTCTCCGTCCTTATTAGTGTATTCATTTTCAATTAGATAACTCGTCCTCCATTTTGGATTGGTCGCCGCAAACCAGTTTGTTAAAAATTCGATGTGTGCGTCTGAACCTTCAATCACTTGACCTGTAGGACTGTATATTTTAAAATCTTCCGAGGCATTTAAGTTGCGAATGGTTTCTAAATCTCTTTCATTGTGCGCTTTTATGTACGTTTCCCAAGACGCTAGGTTAGACATATCGCCACTATATAACGGGGTTTTCGAGCCATCTTTTTCAACTTCATACCCAATTGCTTTAGGGGTGATTTCTGGGCATGGTGTATTTGTACATGAAACTAAGACTACGGCCATTAGGGCGGATAAAATTGATTTTTTCATTTTTAAATTGGTTTATAGTTAATAAAACTTGTTTAACAAAAGTAATATAAATTATCCTAAAAAAGGGTGTTTGAAAAGTAGAACATCTGTCATTCTGATTTATATTGAAAACCAAATTGTTTTTATAATAGCCCTAGCTGTGATAGAAATTTGTAATTATCAAAGAAATCTTGTTCTTGTAGGACTTTCCCGTTTTTCATCGCAACAAGCGTGATTCCACTGATATCCACTTTGTTATTGGTTGCTGGAATCCCAAACAGTTCGCCATCGTGTGTTCCTTTAAAACGCCAGTGCTTCACAATTTTATCTCCTTGTCCAAACGCGTCTATAATTTCAAATTGAGCATCCGAAAATCCCGTTAAATAGTTATTGAAATAAGCTCTAAAAGCATCAATTCCTTGAACGTTTCCTTGTGCCGTTACCACGATTGCTTGGGAATCAAAACGGTCTATATTGATAAGGCTTACATCTCTTTTCTCAAACACATCTTCCCATACAGAGACGTACATTTCTAACCTTTTTTCAAGGTTTACATTTGCTGTTTCAAGTGCTTGACACTCTTGACTTGGTTGCTGAGCACAGCCTATTACTAGATAAAAAAGAGCTAATAGTATGAATTGTTTCATTTTGTGTGTTTTAATATTGGTTATAAATATATGTATTATTTATTGTTTTATGAAAGTAAAAAGAGACGGCTGCAAAAAAAAGCCCTTACATCTCTGTAAAGGCTTTATAACTGGCTCCCCCTATTATTCAAAGTTGCAGCACGACATCATTTTTTGATTACTTTTGAAGATCCAAAAACTCTATTTGAATCATCATATAATCTGAGTATATATATACTATTTGAAAGTTGGGATAAATCAATATTCTTTGAGGTTGATTTCATTACTTCTCTTCCTGTGAGATCGAATAGTTTAACATAAGAAAATTCTACATTAATTCGAATCGATGATGAAGTTGGATTTGGAAAATATGTAAATTTTTTATTCTCAAAATTTTCTTCTATACTTAAATTGGAACCAAAATTATATGAAAAAATTACCATTTGATTTCCAAAAAGTTTCATGGGATCTGCACTAATTAATTCAGCTGTTCCATCATTATTAATATCATGAATTAAAAAGTTATTGTTGTGGAAAGGACTTAAATCGTCCCATAATATTAGATAATCAAGATCTATTGGGAATGCTCCTAAATAATTAAATTCAAAAGTTCCGTCTTGCATGCCTTTGAAATAAGTAGTTTCCTCAGTATTTTCATCCCAATACCCTCTAAACTCATCATATGGATAACCTTGCCAAAGAGGGTCAGTAAAAAAAGAAACGAAGAGATCTTTAATTTGATCTCCATCTATATCTTCATAATAAAGCCATGAGGAAGGTGACCACATACTACTATTTGCATTGGAATTAATGATTGATTCTGTGATATCTATCAAAGTATTATTTTCAACTTTTAAAACGATTATTTCATTGAATATGCTCTGATTTTCTGGAGGAGTTAATGACAAGCCGTTTGTTCTATACACTATTAATTCATCAATATTGTCCCCATCTAAATCAACCTTGTACGAATTTCTTATCATCAAATCATTATTGCTAATATCATCTAACCAGATTGGATTTTCGTGATCTAAATCTCCCTCGTTGTTATTTAAATATCCGATTCTCCAAGTCATCCATTCGGAAAAGAAATATTCTTCAAAGCCGTCCTGATTTATATCAATTAAAGTATATACACCCTCTGAACTTGTATTAAAACCATCTGTTCTTTTTCTGTCAATTAAAAAACTGGCATCTCCATCATTTTTCCAAACATCAAAAAGATTGCCATTTGAATTACCAGAAATGATAACATCTATATCTCCATCATTATCCAAATCTCCGATTGCATGTCCAAACCCTGAAACAAAAGGGTTGTCAATTTCTTGACTAAATGTAATTTTTTCTTTGAAATCAATTAACCTTT